>Ga0265293_10004161_pt1 | contig 25808 bp, 27 predicted proteins | sample Munlanlewell138R_FD_192505 | JGI IMG/M metagenome (GOLD analysis project Ga0265293, IMG submission 192505) | Leachate microbial communities from a municipal landfill in Southern Ontario, Canada - Leachate well 138R | ecosystem: Engineered > Solid waste > Landfill > Unclassified | place: Canada...
TTTTTTCTTTTGGACTTTTTACTACTTTGATTTTTGTTTCTTTAGGTTTTTTTGTCTCTTTAGTTTTTACTTCCTTAGACTTTTTTACAACTTTAGTTTTTACTTCCTTAGCTTTTTTTTCTTTTTCTTTTGCTAATTTATTTGCTTCTCTTTTCTTTTTTGCTTCTAATCTTTTTCTTTCTTTTTCTTCTTCTGCAAGTTTTTGTTCTTTCTTAGCAATTCTTTTTAATCTTCTCTCGTGCTTTTCTTGCAAATCTTTTAATTCTACTTGAATTTGTTCTAACTCCTTATTTATTTTAGTAATTTTTATTTGTATACTTTTAATATAATTAGAACTATCTAATAATTCATAAAGTCCAGCACACTCTTCACAAGTAAAGTCGTGGTCTAATGCTGTTTCTTCTGTTACTTCTATATCACAAGATTTACAAATATAAAATCTTTTATTTTGTCTTTCAATTAATTCTTTTTCTAAATTATCTATTTTATTTTTTAATGAAGATTCTAACATTAAAAGACACTTTGTTGTATCAAGAGTCCAATAATAAATATACCATCCTTTCTTTTGATCTTTTTTCCTGATAAAAGAAACTAAACCAAAATTAGAAAGCTTGTATAAAATATTTCTAACTTGATTAATTGTTAATTCCATTTTTTTAGCGATGCCAAATTCATTAACATCTTTTTTATTAAACAAGATATCAACAATTCTTCCGTTGTTCTCACCAGTCAAATCTTCGACTAAATCATATAGAAGTTTCTCTTGCATTAATGAAAAAGAAAAATTTGTTTTAAATACCTTTCTTTTATGCTTGTTGTCATTATTAAATTAATAATAAGATATAAAAATCAAAAATATATCTAAGTATCATGGGTCTTTTTAAAAGTAATAATGAAGCAATACCTGAAATTCCTCCTGCTCCTGTTTTACGTGGGTTTCCAAAAATGGATTTAGATGATAGAACTATCCCAGAATTACCTACTCTTCCCTCTAAAAATTCAATAAATGAAAAATTTAATCAGCAAATAGTAAAGTCTGCAATCAATGATAATTTCGAGGACAATTATAATTATGAAAATCAGGAAGATGACTTTGATGAAATAAATAGAATCAAAGAAAAATTTACTAATCTAGAATTAGCACCTCAAAGAGGATATAATTTACCTCAACAAAATCCTCCATTACCTGAAAGGAATACTGTTTTTGTAAAAATTGATAAGTTTAAATCATTACAAAAGACTCTAGCTGAAATGCAAGAAAAGATAAAAGAATTATCAAAACAAGTACAAAATTTAAAGCAAGTTAAAACAAAAGAATTAGAAGAAATCAATTTATGGGATGATCAAATGAGAAAAATGAATCAAAAATTATCAAAAATAGATTCAGATATGTTTGGAGAGGTATAAACAATGGTTGAAAATGAACCATTATATTTTTTAACTGGAATTGAACAATATAAAAAAGCAAAAATAGAACTTTTAGCAGCAAAATCACATGCTCTTTATTCTAGAAATATCTTAAAAAGTTTAAAAGATTTGAACAATGAAGAAGAAGAAATAAAAAAAGAGATAAAAAAATCTTCTAGTGAAATGTTAAGTTTAATGAAAGAAATACAAACAGAAAATTTGCCTAAAGTAAAGTCAGCTAAAGTAGATCTTAAAGAAGTAAAGAAAAAAGTTACTATTCCTCCGAAGAATAAAGTTGTTAGTGAGAAAAATGATATTGATGAAGAATTAGAAGAAATTAATAGAAAACTTGAAGAATTGACAAAATCTTAGAAAAGAAGTTTTTTAAATAATATATTCCTAAAATCCCTATGGTTATTACAAGAAAAGAATTAATTAAAAAGTATATTGATTATTTTGAATCTAAAAATCATAAAAGGATATTAAATCATTCTTTAATTCCAGAAAATGATCCAACAGTTTTATTTACAACAGCAGGGATGCATCCTTTAGTTCCATATTTATTAGGAGAGTCTCATCCTGAGGGTAAAAGACTTGTAAATGTTCAAAGATGTATTAGAACTGGAGATATTGATCATGTAGGAGATACAACTCATCACACTTTTTTTGAAATGTTAGGTAATTGGAGTTTAGGTGATTATTTTAAAGAAGAAGCAATTGAAATGAGTTTTGAATTTTTAATTAAAGTTTTAGGAATTAGCTTAGATAGATTTGCTGTAAGTTGTTTTGCTGGAGATGATAACTCACCTAAAGATATTGAAAGTGCTAAAATTTGGGAAAGTTTAGGTGTGAAAAAGGAAAGGATAGTTTTTTTATCTAAGGAAGATAACTGGTGGGGACCTGCTGGAGAAACAGGACCTTGTGGACCAGATACAGAAATGTTTTATTGGATTGATAATAAGGAAAAACCTCCTAGAGAATTTAATCCAAAAGATTCAAGATGGGTTGAGATATGGAATGATGTTTTAATGCAATACAATAAAAATGATAAAGGAGAATATGTTGAGGCTGAACAAAAAAATATAGATACTGGAATGGGTGTTGAAAGAACAATTGCAGTATTAAATGGTTTAGAAGATAATTATTTAGGAGATATGTGGAAAGATATTATTAGAGAGATAGAATTGATTTCAAATAAAAGATATGAAGAGAATAAAAAAGAAATGAGGATAATTGCAGACCATGTTAAAGCAGCAACATTTATTATTTCTGACGGTGTTTTGCCAGGAAATTTAGAGCAGGGTTATGTCTTAAGAAGATTAATTAGAAGAGCAATTAGAATGCTTAGAAAATTAAATATTGATAATAAAGAAGAAAATACATCTATTATTAAAATTGCTGAAAAAGTTATAGAAACATATGATGACTACGAAATATTACAAAACAATAAAGAAGAAATTTTAGAAATATTAAAAAATGAAGAAGAGAAATTTAAAAAAACACTTGAGAAGGGATTAAGAGAATTTGAAAAAATTGCTAAGAAGAAAGAAATTAATTGCAAAGATGCTTTTTTGTTATATCAAAGTTATGGTTTTCCACTAGAAATAATTCAAGAAATGGCTGATGAACGAGAAATTAAAGTAGATGTTAAGGGCTTTTTAGAAGAATGTAAAATTCATCAAGAGTTATCAAGAACAACTTCTTCAGGAAAGTTTAAATCTGGATTAGCAGACAATGGCGAGATGACAAAAAAACTTCATACAGCTACTCACTTATTAAATGAATCATTAAGAATTGTATTAGATGACGAGACAATTCAACAAAAAGGTTCTAACATAACTCCTGAAAGATTAAGGTTTGATTTTAACTTTCCTAGAAAACTAACAAAAGAAGAATTAGAAAAAGTTGAAAATTTAATTAATTTAAAGATTCAATCTAATTTACCAATCATCTGTAAGGTTATGTCTTTAGAAGAAGCAAAAGAAGAAGGAGCAAAAGGAGTTTTTGATTCAAAATATGATTCTAAAGTGAAAGTATATAGCATTGGAAGTATTAATGAAGAATTTTCTAAGGAGATTTGTGCTGGACCTCATGTAAATAACACATCTGAATTAGGTCATTTTAAAATAATTAAAGAAGAATCTGTTGCATCTGGTATTCGTAGAATTAAAGCAATATTAGGATAAATCTTTACTGGACGAGGGTGAAATTTATTAATAAAATATTTAAATGAAATAAGATATTTAATAAAATGGTAGCAAATAAACCGCCATATAAACCTTGTATTATTTCTAATCCTAAAAAAAGAATTGTATATGTACCAATGCACTCAAAAAATTTTGAAACAAGAGAGTTATCTGATTGTGATGGATATTATCCAAAAGAAATTGATAATTATAATTTAGGTGAAGTTGGTTTATTTCTTAAACATTCAAGAAAAGACATTAAAAAATTAGAAGAGATGTGTCAAGATTATAATAGTAAATTTCAAGTACAAATAATTAGTCCTGTAAAACATGAGAGTTATAGAAAACCAGCATTAGGAAAACCATCATTTTTAGATTATTTAAAAGAAAATTCTAATAATATTTTAAATCCAATTAGTTTTGTTTTGATTTACAATAAAGACGAAGAGCCTCAATTTAAGAAAGTACCTTACTATAAAAATGAAATATTGTCATCTAATTCAGAAGAAAAAATAATAGAATGGACAAAAGATATTGATGATTTAAAGTATCATGAAAAATCTTTAGTATCACTTTCAGAACTTTTGAAGTTTTATAATAGTTTAAAAAATAAAGAAGAATTACTTCAAGTTCCTATTGAATGGGCTCCTTATACTTTATAATTATTTATTCCAAAATTTCATTTCTCTTAACTGCTTAATATTGTTTTTGTACATATCCCTTAAATCTAAAATATTGTAATATTCCATAATGATTCTATCAAATCCAGGTCCCCAAGCTAAAACAGGTATATGTTTTCCAAATATTGGGATAGTAACTTCAGGTCTAAACATTCCAGCACCACCTAATTCCATCCATTTTTTATGTATTGGATGAAAAATATCTAGTTCTAAACTTGGCTCTGTATAGGGGAAATAAGCAGGTCTTATTCTTACTTTTTCATAACCCATTTTATTAAAAAATTGAATTAAATAACCCAGTAATTGTCTAAAGTTTGCATCTTCGTCAACTACAATACCTTCTGTTTGATTAAATTCAAACCCATGAGACCAATCTACGGTTTCATTTCTAAAACACTTTCCTAGTGCAAAATATTTAGCTGGAAATTCTTTTGATTGTGCAATTTTATGAAGAGTTTGAATTGACCAGGGAGTAGTATGTGTTCTAAGTAATACTTTTTTGGCGTCTTCTTCATTCCACTTTTTACACCACCCTAAACTGCCATCACAATTTCCTTCATGAGCTTTTAATACTTGCTCCACAATTTTTTTATCTGGCAATTCTCCTACTATATCTTTAAGGAAAAAAGTGTCTTGCATTTCTCTTACAGGATGATCTTGCGCAGTAAATAATGCATCAAAATTATAAAATCCAGTAATTACTGTATCTCCGATCATTTCTTTAAAGCCCATGTCTAACCAAATTTGTTTTGCATAATCTGTTGCTTGATTTACAAAATGTCTTTTACCACCATAAACTTTAGGGACAGGACTTTCAAGATTATATCTTCTAAACTTTTTTCCTTTCCAATAACTTGATTTAATTAATTTTGGTGTTAGTTGCTCAATTAATTCTTCAGATAAATTTTCTTTTGAGATTTCTAATCCTTTTTTCGTTAACTTTATTTTAATTTCTTTTTTTTCTCTTAATTCAACAATATCTTTTCTTTTCTTTAAATTTTCATAAGCTAACTTTTCTTGTGGTTCTAAAGAATTAATATCTCTTGGTAGTGTTTTAATAAAATCTTCTTCTAAAAAATTTTTTGCAACTTCATCACCAGAAGCAATAAGTTCTAATTCTTTATCACTTATGTTGATAAAAGCTTTTTTCTTAAGTGTACCTATTGCTACTTTAATTTCTTTTTCATTTAATTTACAATTTTGTTTGATTTCACTTATATTTATATTTCTTTTACTGAATAAAAGATTAAGTAGTACTCTTTCAGGTAAGTTTGTTTTATTATATTGTATCCCTAAAACTCCTAAATCAATAATATTTCTAGTTTCTTCTTTTAACTCAATTAAACCTTTTGATTCTAAAAAACTGCCAGCTCTTAAAATTGTAGTTTTATCTAAATCCTCTTTGATTAAATCCTCTAACTTTTGAAATTCTCCATTTAATAAAGGAATTAATTTTTTCTCAATAGGAGACAAAGATTCTATTATTTCTAAATTATTCATATAAAATAAATACATCTAATGTTTTTAAGTTTTAAGTACAACTACTGAAACTAAAAGTTTATAAATAATTAAGTGGTTAAATAATTATGAAAAATAATAAATTATTATTTTATATTTTATTTTTAGTAGTTATTAGTTCTATTAATTTATCTTTATCTGCACCTTATCAAACAAATCCAATTACTAATCAAGAAATCGGTAAGGGAATGGAATCTGGTGTTGATTTTGTTAAAACAGTTGGAGATGGTTTATCACCATTATTTGAATGGATACTTGGAAATGCAGAAACAGAAGAATTAGGTTTAGAGAGTGATATTTTAATTAGAATTGTTTTTTTTAGTGTTATATTAGGCTTATTATGGATTACATTATCAAATATAGAATTATTTAATGAAAAAAGACCTGTCTTATCAATATTAAGTATTGGCTTAAGCTTGATAATTACAAGAGGAATTTTTGCAATAGGTGTTTTAAGAGAAATATTAATGCCTTATAATGTGTTAGGTGTTACTTTAATTACAGTGATACCTTTTATTGTATTTTTTATATTTGTTGAAAGAGGATTACAAGGTACATCTAATAGAGTTATAAGGAAAATATTATGGGTTTTTTATTCTGTTGTTTTTTTCGCAATGTTAATTAGTTTATATAGAGCAAAGAGCCAATATGCTTGGGTTTACTCATTAGTAGTAGTTTTGTCTATTCTTATGTTTATATTTGATGGTACAATACAGAAAATATTTAATAAAGTTAAGGTCGATAAAATGAAAGGAACTCATAATGTTAAAATGTTAGAACATTATGACAAATTAAAAATTGAGCTTACTCAAAAATATAAAAATTTTGAAGCTGCTGGAACTCCAAATTCTTATACAAGGCATTTTGCACCAACATCAAAAATAAAAGGTTATCCTGCATTTGAAAAAGATTTAATAGACATTGATAAAAAAATGAGTAAATTATCTTAAAAACAAAATTTTATAAACAAGTATAATATTATTATCTTATGAAAATAAAAAATTTTATTTTATTATTAATTTTTAGTATATTTTTAGTTCTTATATTACCCTTTAATTCTGCTAACTTAGGAAGTAATTTAGAGAAAGGAAGTAATCAAGTAATAGATGCTTTTAGTTCTATTTTCAATCCTTTTTTTACAATTTTATTTGGAGGTATAACTGGATTTTTATTTGAAAAAGTTATTTTCTTATTTATAATTGGAGCACTTGTCTTTTCTATTTTAAGGAAAATTGAGCTTATTTATGAGAATAAAAAGGTTTTATGGATTATAACAATTAGTGTTGCATTACTTTCAACAAGATTTTTAGTTGATAGTGAACTAATCTTTAATATATTACTTCCATATACAATATTTGGAGTTGTTATGACTAGTTTTTTACCATTTATTGTTTTCTTCTTTTTTGTAACTCAATTTCAAAGTTCTACATTGAGAAAGATATTATGGAGTGCATTTGGTGTTGTGTTTGTTTTTATTTGGTATACAAGATATAATCAAATTGGAGGACTTTCATGGATGTATTTTATAACTGCATTAGTTTCATTTTTATTTTTATTATTTGATGGAACTATCCAAAGAAGTTTAATTAAATCACAATTTGAAAAACAAAGACAAGATGAAAAAGAAGAACTAAGAGCAAGTATTATGAAGGAGAGAGAAGATTTGATTAAAAATAAGAATCATTATTCTGAAAAATACTTTAATCAAAAACTAAAGAGTTTACAAAATACATTAGAAAAAATAAGATAGATTAACTAAATCTTTATAAATATTTAAAGTGTATTATTTTTAATTAGAATTAATATATTTAATTGAAAGGAGGTCTAATATGGCAAAGAAAAACTTTTTAGAAAAAATTAGAGAGAATAAACCTCTTGCTATTTTTATAGCTGTTATTGGTATTGTTATTGTCTTTTTTGTTGCATGGTATTTATTAAATTTAGTTATTATGCCACTTATAAGAATTGCACCAGAATGGGGTTCTCAAGTTACTGCTGCGGCAGTAGAAGCGCCTGACTTCCTTGTATCATTATTTGGGGAAGAAATATTTGCATCATGGAACTCATTAATTGTTTTTATAGCAATATTTTTGATGTTACTTTTTGCACTCGCAGATATGATTAGTTCATTTAGTACTTTTAAAAAAGGAACTTCTTGGATTCTTGCATTTGGTCTAGGAGTTATAGGTGTTTTTACTGGAGTCATTAATAAGATGATTGTTAGTTTATTTGGTGGCGCTGCAACAATTGGAGCAATTGGAATTGCATTAATTGTAATTTGGGCAATAGTTGTAGCTGTATTTACTAATTTTATAATAGGATTTACAGGCTTGAGAGAATTAATGAAAGAAAGCAAAAAGAAAAAAAATGCAATGGCAGGAGTAAAAGCTGTGGGTAGTAATTTAAGAACTGCATACCAAGTAAACAAAGAAATTTCAGATGCAGCTAGAGAGATAGGCGAAGAAGAGAACAAAGGAAACAAATAAATATTTTTAATTTAATCTCTTTAATTTTTTAGAGATTTTTTGTTTTTTAATAAGTAAAAATTTATAAATAAAAAGGAAGATATATTATTATGAAAAATAAAATTTTATTTGCTTTAATCTTCTTTTTTTTAGTCACATTAAATATTAATTTAATCTTAGGAAATGATATTAATCCTAATATTTTAGAAGGGGATGTTGAAAAAATTCAGAACCTTGTAGAAGAAGGAATTAATATTTATAATCCTGAAACTAATGAAATTAATAAAGAAAAATTAGATTCTTATTTTCCAAAAACAAAGTTTGAAGAAAAAATTATAGAATTTAATCAAATGTTTGATAAAGCAAATGATTCTTGGGCTCCAATAGTCTTTGGAACGAAAATAGAATTAAGCTTAGTTTTTATTTTAAATTTATATTTTATTTTGCTATTCTTAGTTATTTTTGTTTTTGATGTAAAAAAGATTTTTTATATGTTTAATTTTAATGGACCTATATTCTTTTTATTTGGATTTTCTATTTTCGCAATTTTTTTGTTTACAAGATTAAATTTAGTTTTAGCAAGATACTTTACTGAACTTATTCTTTTTATTTGGACAAAGGTTATCCCAATTGGTTTTATTGTAGGAATTATTTTTGCGATTGTATTAGTGTTATTGTTTATATTTTCACCTAAAGTTATGTTAGCTATAACAAAAAAATTAGATAAATTAAAGAAGAAAAGAGACGAAAAAAAGAGAGACGAAAAAATGAATGAAAATTTTAAAACAGCTGAAGATAAAACACAATTAATTAAAGAAGTTAGTGAAGGATTAACAAGTTCTCTTGATATAAATAATTTAAATAAAGGAATATAATTATAAATAATTTAAGATGATTGATTTAGAAAAAGTTATGATTGGAGATTTACATATTCATTCGAGATTTTCTCGTGCCTGCTCAAAAGATATTAATTTTGAAAATCTTGTTAAGTGGGCTAAAATTAAAGGTTTAGATATTTTAGGAACTGGTGACTTTACTCATCCTATTTGGTTTGAAGAAATATCTAAATTAAAAGAAAAAAATGGTTTATATTATTATGATGACTTTCCTTTTGTTATTACAGGAGAAATATCTTTAATTTATACAGATATAAGAGGGAGAAGAGTTCATTTAAATTTGTTAGTGCCTAATTTAGAAATTGCTTCTAAGATAAATTCTTTTTTAGATTCTCTTGGTAGACGAGATTATGATGGTAGACCTATATTTAAAATATCATGTGAGAATTTTACTAAAAAAATAAAAGAAATTTCTGAAGAAATAGAAATTATTCCAGCACATATTTGGACACCCTGGTTTGGAGTTTATGGAAGTTGTTCTGGTTATGATTCTATTAAAAGAGCATTTGGTAGTCAATTCAATAAAATTTATGCAATTGAAACAGGGATATCTTCAGACCCTGAAATGAATTCTAAAATTTCAGAATTAAATGATAAATCAATTGTTAGTTTTTCTGATTCTCATAGTTTTTGGCCTCATAGATTAGGTAGAGAAGCAACAATTTTTTATAAATTTGAAAACTACAAAGATTTAATAAAACAAATTAGAGAAAATACTTTTTTTGGAACTATTGAAACAGATCCTGCATATGGAAAATATCATTATGATGGTCATAGAAATTGTAATTTTTCTTGTTCTCCTGAAAAAACAAAAGAATTAAATGGAATTTGTCCAATTTGCAAAAAACCTTTGACAATAGGAGTTAGTTATAGAGTTGAAACACTAAAGAGCATAGATAACAAAAGAAATAATAAAAAACCTTTTTTCACACTATTACCTTTACATGAAATAATTTCATTTGTTACAAATACATCTGTTAACTCTAAAAAAGTTTGGGATATTTATAATCACTTAATTTCTTTATTTGAAAATGAATTTAATATTTTATTAAAAGTTGAAAAAAAAGAGTTTTTAGAACACAAGATAAATGAAGAATTAATAAATCAAATATTAAAAAATAGAGAGGGGAAAATTAAAGTAAAACCAGGTTATGATGGTGAATATGGTGTAATCATAGAAGAGGAAAAAGATGAAAAATTATTTTTCTTATGATTTTGAAAAAGAGATTAATTTTTTAAACTATTAATTATTATTATTATTTACAAGCGTGAGTGGTTTAGGGGTAGAACACGACGTTGCCAACGTTGTAGCCCGGGTTCGATTCCCGGCTCGCGCATTTTTATAAAAAGATACACAAATATTTATATAGTATTAGTAATACTTTCTTTTAAAGAGGATGATTATAATGAATAAAAAGAAATTATATATTTTTGGAAGTATTATTATTTTATTTTTGACATTAATCTTCTTATTTAATTATTCTTCAATAACTGGATTTTTTGGTTTTAATATTAAATCTTATGAAAATTTAAGTGAAGCAATTTTAGCAAATGATTGTGAAGTTGTTGAAAATTGGGATATAAGTGAAATGACTGATTTTTCAAATTTGTTTGCTGATACTGTAAACTTTAATTGTGATTTAACAGGGTGGGATGTGAGTGGTGTAACAAATATGGATAGTATATTTTATGGTTCTGAGAATTTTTAATGGTGATTTGTCTAATTGGGATACAAGCAGTGTAGTTAACATGTATGGAGTGTTCTATTATACTAAAAATTTTAATGGTAAAGGAGTGGAAACATGGGATACTAGTAAAGTAACTAACATGGGTTCTATGTTTCAAAGTTCTGTTAATTTTGCGAGTGATTTGTCTAGCTGGGAAGTGAGTGAAGTAGAAAATATAGCTCAAATGTTTCTTAGTTCAGATAATTTTTCAGGTGATTTGTCTAATTGGAATATGAATAAGATAGAAAATTTTAAGAATCTTATAATATTTCATGATTCTAAAAATTTTTCTGGTAATTTAAGCAATTGGGATGTAAGCAATGTTAAATCGATGGATAGTATATTCTTTGGCAGTAGGAGCTTTTCTGGTGATTTGTCTAATTGGGATACAAGCAATGTAACTGATATACAAAGTATATTCCTGCTTTCTGACAATTTTAGTAGTGATTTATCATCTTGGGATATGAGTAGCGTAACAAATATAAATTATATGTTTATGAAATCTAAAAATTTTTCTGGTGATTTGTCTAACTGGAATTTAAATAGTGTTATATTAGGAGCTGAAGAGCAGATAAAAATATTCGAGAATCAAGTTTATGACTTTAATGGTAATTTATCTAATTGGCGATTTGATAATATACATTCTTTCGATTTTTTATTTGTCGATTCTAAAAATTTCAGAGGAAAAGGGTTGAATACTTGGGACACAAGTAATATAAAGAATATGCACATGGCTTTTTATTCAACCGATAATTTTTCTAGTGATTTAAGCAATTGGAATGTAAAAGAAGTGAATAATATAGATAGGCTGTTTTTTATGTCCAAAGATTTTTCAGGCAATTTGAGTGGTTGGAAATTTGACAATCTAAATTCCACTACTATGATATTTGAAGATTCTATTAATTTTTCAGGTGATGTGTCTGATTGGAAACTTTTGAATTTAACTAGTATGTCAAGGATGTTTGCTGGTAGTAAAAACTTTTCAGGTGATGCATCTAATTGGGAGTTAGGAAATATTACGGAGGGCTCAATGAATTTTGATGCGAATTGTATTAACTTTTCTGGTGACTTATCTAATTGGAAAATTTTATCTATTCCAATGGAAACATTTTTAGGATTTAGTATTAACTTTAATGGTAATTTATCTAATTGGACTTTTAATCCAGTTGATGGTTCACTAAAAGAACTATTCTTTTTAACTAAAAATTTTTCTGGTGACTTATCTAATTGGAATATAAGTAAAGTAGAAAATATGAATATGATGTTTCATGATTCTCAAAATTTCAATGGTAATTTAAACTATTGGAATACGACTAATGTAGAAAGTATGAAGGGGCTTTTTTATGGAAGTAAAAATTTTTCAGGCAATTTAAGCAATTGGAATACAGAAGGTGTTATAGACATGTCAATTATGTTTATAGAATCTACTAATTTTTCTTCTGATATTTCTAACTGGAATGTTTCATCTGTTATAGACATGTCTAGTTTTGCTGCAACAGGGATACCTACAGAATTATACGATAAACTATTAATAGGCTGGGGTTATCAAGAATTACAAGAAGGAATTGTTTGGGATTTAGGAAATACTGATTATACAAAAGGAAATCCGGAAAATGCTAGAAATAATATTATTACAAAATATGGATGGACAATTAATGATGGAGAAGCAATAGATGATGTTATTGCGCCTAAGATAAATATTATTTCACCAATTGAAGGAGAAATATATTCTAATAATAATGTACAAATTAATCTTGATATTTATGATGTTAATTTAAAGGAGATATATTATAATTATAATGGTTTAAATAAGTCTTACAATCAGTTAACTACAGAAACATTTGATAACGGAGAATATAACTTACAAGTTTGGGCAATAGATGATTATGATAACTTAAATTATTCAAACATTAACTTTAATATATTAGGAGATAAACAAGAGGTAGTTGATAATCAAGGAAGTGGAAATACTGGAACTGGAATCGCAGGTTATCATCCAGATAAATATTTAGAACAAGGATATGTAAATGATTATTTTGAAAAAGATGCTGAAACTTTTAGCTTAAATCAAAAAATACATAAAATGACTATAGAAAAAATAAAAAATAATAAAGTTACTATAAAAATTGAATCAGAACCAAGAATAAAAGAATTAGAAGTTAGAGAAGAATGGAGAATTGATTTTGAAATGGATGGTGTTTATGATTTATACGTTAAAGTAAACTCAATAGAGAAAAACAAAGCTAATATTACAATTAAACAAATTAGAGAGAATTACTCTATTAATCAGGATAATGAAATAGATACAGAGATAGAAGAAGAATCACCAAGAAAAGAAAAAGATTATATGAATTATTATTTTGTAAGTGCTATTGTTTTAATATTAAATTTGTTAACATTACATATAAAGAAAAAAAAGAAAAAATAAATTAAAAAGAGATTTTATTTTTGTCTAAAACAATCATTACAAAGAACATCTCTTCCTTGTGTTGGTTTGAATGGTACTTCACATTCTTTACCACATTTTGAACAAGTTGCCTTATGCATTTGTCTTGATTCAAAATTTCTCTTAAAATTTGATCTACCACTAAATCTATTTCTTTGGTTGTTTCCAAATCTCCCACCAGAACGATTTCCTTGACTGCTTGAGCCAAATCTACTTCCTTGGTTGCTTCCAAATCTTCCACCAGAACGGTTTCCTTGACTACTTCTTGGTCTATTATTAAATTCTGCCATTTTTAACCTCCTTATAGGTCTTATTTCTTATAAAAATAGATAATAAGAGTATATAAACTAAACTAAACTAAACTAGTCCTAAATTTTAGAGATGTTTATAAATTTTAAATAATTTAATATTAAATGAATCAATTTATTTTTCAGAGAAAAGATTTAGGTCAGCATTTCTTAATGAATCAATCTTTAATTAAAGAAGAAGTTAAATTAGCTAAAATATCTTCAAAAGATAATATTCTTGAAATAGGAGCAGGAAGTGGCAATTTAACTAAAGAATTAATTAAAACAAATGCAAAAATATATTCTTTTGAAATAGATGAAAGATATTCTAGTGAATTAAAAGAATTGAAAAATGAAAACTTAACAATTATTTATGATAATACTTTAAATTATTCGTGGAGAAAATATAATAAAATTGTTTCTAATATTCCTTATGAAATTAGTGAACCTTTGATTAATAAGGCGATAAAAGAAGGAATAAACTTTTTAGTTTTAATTATTGGGGAAAATTTTAAAGAAATCTTAGAAAAAAATAATTCAAAAATTGGATTTATTTCAAATTTATTCTATAATATTAGTTTTATTAAAAAAATAAATAAAAAAGAGTTCATGCCAATTCCTAGAGTAGATTCATGGTTAATTAAATTAGAAAAGAAAGAAGAAATAACTAAACTTGATAAAATTTTGCAACGAATTATTTTATACGAAGGAAAAATAAAAAATGCATTGATTTATTCTTTAGTTAAAGAGGGATATACAAAAAAACAAACAAAAGAAATTCTAAAAAAGATGAAATTAAATAGGAATATTTTAGAAAAATCAACAAAGAAATTCACTATTAAATTATTAAATAAAATTAAGGATTATATTATAGAAGTATTGGAAGAATAAATAGAAAGCTTTATAAATAAAATTTCTTATTTTATCTTGATTAAGAAAAACAAGAAGACTAAAATATTATTAAGTTTTCTTTTCAAAAATTAAAATGGAAAATACTGAAGAGAGACAAATTGTTATTCCTGGTGAAAATATAATATCTGGTGATAATTTCTTACCTGGAGAAGGAGCTTATAGAGATGGTAATGAAGTTGTTGCTAAAAGATATGGAATTGTAAATATTTCTGATAATTATGTAAGAGTTGTTCCTTTATCAGGAGTTTATTTTCCTAGAAGAAATAATGTGATTATTGGAACTATTTCTGGGATTACTATGAATGGATGGCTAATTGATTTTGGTGGTTCTCAAAATGCTTTTTTATCTCTAAATGAAGTTCCAAGATATATTAATAAAAATGAATTAAAAGAATTTCTAGATTTTGGTGATAGTGTTATTGTTAAAATTTGGGATACTCAATCAAGAGGAATTGATACTTCTATAAAACAAAGAGGTTTAGGAAAAATTGAAGGAGGAATGTTAATTAATGTAAATCCAAATAAAGTTCCTAGAATTATTGGTAAAGAAGGAAGTATGGTAAAATTAATAAGAAATGCAACAGACTGTAGCTTAACAGTTGGTCAAAATGGAGTTGTTTGGGTTAAATCAAATAAAATTGAAAATGAAATTTTAGCTAAAAAAATAATTGAATATATAGTTGAAAATTCTGTTTTAATTGGCTTAACTGAAAAAGTAGAAAAATATATCAAAAGCTTGGGGCTAGAAGTTAATGAAGAAAATTTAAATAACGATGAAGTAGAAATTATAGAGGAGGAAACAGATAAAGAAGAATAATGGCAAAACAAGAATCACTTTATACTCAAAGAGAAAATAATAGAAAATTTGATGAAATGAGGCCGATTAAAGCAAAAGTTGGAGTTGTTCCTTCTGCTGATGGGTCTGCAATGTTTGAAACAGGTAAAACAAAGGCAATTGCAGTTGTTAGAGGCCCTAGAACACTTCATCCACAACATATGCAAAACCCACAAAAAGGAATTTTAAGAGTATCTTATGGACTTATGCCTTTTTCTGTCTGGGATAGAATAAAACCTGGTCCTTCTAGAAGAGGAGATGAGATTTCTAAAGTATCTGAATGGGCTTTGAGCTCTGTTGTTGATTTAAAGGCTTTCCCAAATTCTGTAGTTGATGTTTTTATCCAAATTCCACAAGCAGATGCTGGAACAAGAGTTGCAGGACTTAATGCTGCTTCTATGGCTTTAGCTCACGCTGGAATACCTATGAAAGAAATGATTTCTGCTATTGCTGTAGGTAAATGTGATAAGACAATTTTAGTAGATGTTGACTATAATGAAGAACATTTTAAAGAAGGAGAAGGCTCAACTGATATTCCATTAGCTATTACTTCAAGAAAGCAAAATATTGCATTGTTACAATTAGACGGAAAGATTTCACCAGAGGAATTAAAAGAGGCAGTTAAAATGGGTAAAGAAGCTTGTAAAAAGATTTTAGAAATTCAAAAAGAAGCATTAAAAGAAATAAATATTGGAGATAAAGATGAGTGAATTTGTTTTACCTAATTTGCAAAGAGAAAGAATTATTAAAGGAATAAGAGAAGGAATAAGGCTGGATGGTAGAAAATCTACTGATTTTAGAGAAATTAAAATTGAAAAGAATATAAGTAATAATGCAGAAAGTTCTGTTTCACTAAAAATCGGAAATACTGAAGTTTATTGTGGTGTTAAACTAGGACTAACAGAACCATATTCTGATTCACCTGATGAAGGAACATTTATGATGAGTGTGGAATTACATCCAATGTCTTCAAATGAATTTGATATAGGTAGACCTGGAATTGAAGCTATTGAACTTGCAAGAGTTGTAGACAGAGGCATCAGAGAATCAGGTTTTATTGACTTTAAAGGACTGTGCATTAAAGAGGGAGAGAAAGTATGGCAAGTTTTTGTAGATATAATAACATTAAATGACGATGGCAATTTATTTGATGTAGCATCTCTTGCAGCCTTAATTGCTTTAGGTAATGCAAAATTACCAGTATATAATGAAGAAGAAGATAAAATAGAGCAAAAATTAAGTGATAAATCTCTTCCAATAAACAAAGATTTAATGTCTTGGAATCTTACACTATATAAAATTGGAGATGAATTAATTTTTGATCCTTCAAAGGAAGAAGAATTTGTAAGTGACTATAGAATTAGTTTAGCAATTGCAGATAATAACAACAAACCGAGAATTACTGCTATTCAGAAAGGAAAAGAAGGAGTTATTAGTGAAGAAGAATTCGAAAAGATTTTAAACTTAGTTGAAGAAAAATTTAATATAATGTTTCCAAAAATTAAAGAATATGTATTAGAATAAAATGAAGGAAAAAAAAGAGTTTACAAAATATGAAAGAGCAAGAATAATAGGTGCTAGAGCTCTTCAAATTTCTATGGATGCTCCCATTTTAATTAAATATGACGATGAAGAATTAAATAGACTCAATTATGATCCCTTAAGAATTGCAGAAAAAGAATTAGATTCAGGAATATTACCTATTACAGTAAATCAACCAATTCCAATTAGACAAGAAGGCAGAATTGAGAAATTAAAAATTGAAAAAGAAAGCGATTCTGAAAAATTAAAAATCAAGATACAAATAGAAGATGAAGAAGAAATCTCAAAGGAAGGAGATATTTTAAATCTTGTAAATGAAGATGATGATGAAAGCGAGTTAGATAATGATTTTGAAGATAATGAATTAGAATAATTTTTCAATAATTTAATAAACTCTTGTTTCTTTTATTTTAACGAGGTGAAACAAACGTGATTGACACAGATTATTTAGATCAAATAATAAATTCTATACAAATAACATATAATAAGTTAAAAGGTCTAAATGAAGATGATGATAAAAAAAAGAAAGAACAATTAATAGAATTAATTAAATCTTTTTCTAAAGAAATAAATAAAATATTAGATATAAAATTATAATATGGATAAAATTCAAAAGAATATTGATGGATTTAAGAAATTAAATAATGAATTAAAAACAAATTTAAAAGATGAGAAAAAGATAAATAAAATAATAATTAAATTTAAAAAAGAAAATCAAAATTTTAATAAGAATTTTAACCTACTCTATAATCCAAAAGATAGTAAAAAGGAAATTGAAACTATTGAATCATTGAAAGTAAATAATTTTGCGAAAATATCAAATATTTTTTTTAGGAAAACATCAGAAAAATTAGTTGATAGTTTCAAAGATGTGGATTTAGCTCTAAAAAAAGCAAATATTCCAATTTTAATTCAATCATATATCTCTATGATGCTGTTTAGTTTAACTTTAGGATTTTTACTAAGTAGTATCTTTTTTATTTTTCTTGTTTATGCTGGTATTATTAGTTGGTCTTATTTTTGGGTTCCATTAGCAATTTGTGTTTTAATTTTTGCAGGATTTTATAGTTATCCAGGAAGTGAAGCAAGTAATATTCAAAAAGAAATTGCATATGAGTTACCTTTTGCAACAATTCATATGGCGACGATAGCAGGCTCAGATATTGAACCAACTAAAATTTTTAAAATAATTGCTACATCTGACGAATATAAAAATTTAGGGAAAGAGTTAAAAAAAATTTTAGTTCAAATTAATGTTTATGGTTATGATTTAGTTAATTCATTAAAAAATATTTCAAAAAGAACTTCTAATGAGAAATTGGCAGAATTGTTAGAAGGACTTGCTACAAATATTAGCAGTGGAGGTTCACTAAAGAATTTTTTAGAAAAGAAATCAGAAAATTATTTACAAGATTATAAGCTTGAGCGGAAACAATATATTAATGTCGCTGAAACATTTATGGATATTTATATTTCAGTTTTGATTGCAGCACCTTTAATACTAATGTTGATGTTTATTATTATGAGTGTGGCAAATTTAAATTTAGGAGGACTTTCATTAAGAGCATTACTTTTTTTAACAGTGGCAATTGTTGGAATAATGAATGTAGTGTTTTTAATTGTTTTAAGTTTAAAACAACCTAAGATATAATGAAACTAAAAAAGAGTCAAATATTTGGAATAGCATTTTCTTTAGTTATAATTTTATTATCTTTTTTATTTAGAGGAAAAATAGGTATTGCTTTGTTTTCTTTTATTTCTGTTTTAGCCTTAATTATGGGAGCATTACCTTTTATTGTAAATATAGTTTTAAGTCAAAATAAACAAAAACAAAAAGAATCAAAATTTTTAGAATTTTTAAGAGATTTAGTTGAAGGAGTAAAATCAGGAACACCAATTAATAGAACTATTTTAAATTTACAAAAGAGGGACTATGGTTCTTTAACACCACATATTGAAAAATTAGCTAATCAATTAAATTTAGGATTAACTTTAGATATTGCATTAAAGAATTTAGCTAAAGATACTAAAAGTAAAAATATTTCTAGATCTATTACACTAATTTCAGAAGCACAAAAAGCAGGTGGTAATATTGAATCAATATTAGAGTCTGTTGCAATGTCTGTTGGACAAACTGAAGAAATAAAAAAGGAAAGAGCGTCTTCTGTTTCAAATCTTGTTGTTCAAGGTTATATTATATTTATTGTGTTTATTATTATTATGTTAGTTTTAAGATATGCAATTATTCCTATTGCTGTAGAATTTACTCAATCAAACCCAGAAGGATTTGGTTCAAATCAGCCAATTCTTGGCAGTGAGAAGAATCAACCTCAACAAGAAGTAGAAGAAAGCGATATATCAACACCTTTAGTTGTTTTGCTACTGGTCCAATCTTTTTTTGCAGGATTAATTATTGGTAAAATTTCTGAGGGAAATGTAATAAATGGAGTTAAACATTCTTTTATCTTAATAACAATTACACTTATTATTACCACAGGAGCAAGTGTTATTATAGGGTAGGATAATTTATTTAAACTAATAATGAATATTAAAAATATGAAAAGAATAAATAAAAGAGGAGCAAGTAATCATCTAGAAATGATTTTATCTTTTGTATTATTCTTAGGCTTTTTTTTCTTTGTTATTATCTTTTTACAACCTTACGAAACTAGTGTTTTAACTACTTCAATTGTTGATGGCGCATATTATAATTTTTTACAATATACAAACGAAGAAGTAGTACAATTTTCAATTAAAATAAATCAAGCACCTAAAAGTTGTTTAAGCATTTTATTACCCACTTCCTTTCAAGGATATAATAGTGTATTTGTTTATGATATAAATAATAATTTTTCTAATTCAAAAATATTAAATGAAAATATTATTGTTAAAAATGAAAATTTGAATAGTTTTTTTAATATTATTTTAGTTAAAGATTTAGTTCAACCTAGTGAAGTTTTAACATGTTCTAATGTATATGAAAATTATCAGATTGGAGGAATTCTTAATGAGAGTATAATTTCATATCAGAAAATTCAAGATTTAAAGAATGAATATGATTCTAATTATGAGAAATTAAAAGATGTTTTTGCTGTACCAGGTAAATTTGATTTTGCTATTAATTCTGAAATAATATCATTAGAAAGGCCTATTCCAGATAATATTAAAATTATGGCAAAGTCATATAGTGAAAAAGTTATTTTAGAGAATGGAACTATTATAAATGTTGAATTTATTATAAGAGCATGGTAAAAAATAAAAATGGATGGTTGAGAATTATGGAGGCTACAATTGCAATAATGGTTTTTTCAAGTGTACTTTTAATTATTTATTCACAGCAAACAACAACTACTGATTTGGGTGATAATATTTATGTTATTCAAAGAAAAGTGTTAAATGAAATTTCTCTTAGAGAAGATTTAAGAAATAAAGTATTAGAAGGGGATAAGGATTACTTAAATGAGTTCGCAAAACCTTATTTTCCTTTTTATTTAGATTATTCTTTTGAAATTTGTGATCTTACTAGCTCAAACCATGTTTGTACTCTAAAATTAGACGACTATACTATATTAATGGAAAAAAGTGTTTTTGTAGAAGATACAATAATAGCAGCGAATTTAACAAATTATTCTCCGAGAATTGTAAGAATCTTTGTTTGGGATGCTTAAAATTAAAAACTATTAATTCTTATTTATGATATGGCTTTTGATATAATTATTGGTAGAAATGAAAGTGATAAAAAGAAATTTCAAAAAAGAGGACTAGCATATATTGGTAAAAGTTTTGTTACAATGGGAAATTATACTTCTTTATCTAATCCAATATATTTAGATATTGCAAGGAGCCATGTTATTTTACTCTCTGGTAAAAGAGGTAGTGGTAAAAGTTATACTATTGGAACTATTGCTGAAGCTTTATCTAATTTGGGAGTAGAGGAATCAGGTAATGTTGCTTCTTTAATCTTTGACACTATGGGTATTTTTTGGACTATGAAATACTTAAACCAAAAAGATAGAGAATTACTTGATGAGTGGGGATTAAAAGCTAAAAAATTACCTATAAAAGTTTTTGCCCCATTTGGATATTATCAAGAATATATTGATAAAGGAATTAATGTTGATAAAGAATTTGCAATTAAAATCTCTGAATTAGAAGAATCTGATTGGATAAGTTTATTTGAATTGAATTTTACAAATCCAGTTGCAGTTGCGATTGAAATGTCCATATTGGAATTAAGAGAAGAAAAAGAGTCTTATAATTTTGAGGACATAGTTAATAAAATTCAATCTATTAAGACAATAACTCAAGAGATAAAAAATTCTGCTATTGCTTTATTTAATGCTGCTAAAAGTTGGAAAGTATTTGATGAAATAAAAGGTACTACAATTCAAGATTTGATTAAAGCAGGACAGACTACTGTTATTGATTTATCTATGTATGCTTCTATTGGAACATTTAATATTAGAGCATTAATTATTGGTTTAGTTTCAAAAAGATTATTTAATTATAGAATGGCTGAACGTAAAAATGAAGAAATACAAGCAGTACAATATGGAGAAAATTATTCAAGATTTAGTATTAATAGAGAAATGCCTTTAGTTTGGATTTTTATTGACGAGGCTCATGAATTTTTACCAAAAGAAGGAAAAACACCTGCATCAGACGCATTAGTTCAATTATTAAGAGAGGGAAGACAACCTGGGATTAGTTTAGTTATTGCAACTCAACAACCAGGAAAAATACATACAGATGCCATGACACAATCTGACATTGTAATTTCTCATAGAGTTACTGCAGCTCTTGATGTACAAGCATTAAATGAAATAAGTCAATCATATTTATATTCAAATTTATCTAATAAAATAAACAGTTTACCAAAATTGAAAGGTTCTGCAATTATCTTAGATGATAATAGTGAAAGAATTTATCCTATGAGAGTAAGACCAAGATTTACTTGGCATGGTGGTGAAAGTCCGACAGCAATAAAAGAAGAAAAGGAATTATAATAGATTTATTTATATTTATATAAAATAAAATCTTCTGGGTTTGTTGTACTTTTATACCATAAATGTGGAGTAGAATTAGTCATATTTTCAGATAAATAATCATATGCTTCTTTTCCACTTATTTTATCATCAGAGTAAAATAATTTGAAAATATAATATGAAAAAGAAAAGTCATTTATTTCTTCTTCTTTACTTGAGGAAGATAAGATTAAAAGATTGTCCTTTTTATTTTTATCAAATGAATTATAGATAAAACCCGAATAACTCTGATCTAAATTTAACCAAACCCTTCTTTGATTTCTTAAAAGAGAATAAACTAAATCTGGATATTCAGAACTATAATATTTTTCATCTACAAATCTTGTTGAAAAAGAATCAAAACTTCCATCATTATTTGAATCTTCTTTAATTGAAGTCCCTAATATGTGAATCATTAAAAATGCATCTTCTGAATAATCTTCATTAATTTCATTTATTACATCTTCCAAATTTTTTCTTGTTAGTTGTTTATAATTTTCAAATGTAAAATTAGGATATAATAGATCGTTATAAGTATATGATTCGTCATGACCCAAAACATAAATATCAGCCGAATTATAACCTACTTTGTTTAATCTTAAAACTTTGTATAATCTCCTAAGAGAAGAATATCCTGAATCATATTCTGGTTTGTCTAACTCACTAGTATTTATTAGTATCACAGCTTTCTTTTTCTTATCAATTATTTGTTCTTCTTCTTGAGAATTATTTGGTTTAATGTAATTTAAATAGTGATTATATAAATCGCAACCAATATTAGAATATAATAAAGGAATAGCTAAAGCTAAAGGTAATACTTTTCTTTTCAAAGTTCTCTTAAATGAATTTAAGTGTCCTGAAAGCTTATTTTCTAGTTTTTTTGTCATATACAAATAGTAACAACAGGCTTATTTAAATTTTTTGGAAAAGCATTTTATAAGATAATTTTAAAATCCTGAATTTTTATAATAACTTATGGAGGATAATAAATTCAAACTCATATCACCATTTAAACCTGCAGGCTCTCAAGAAAGCGCGATTAATAGTTTAACAAAAGGATTAAAAGAAAAAAATAAGTTTCAAACACTATTAGGTGTTACAGGAAGTGGTAAAACTTTTTCAATAGCTAATGTTATTTCAAAAATTCAAAAACCAACTTTAGTTTTAGCTCATAATAAAACCTTGGCAGCTCAATTATATGAAGAATTAAAAAGTTATTTTCCAGATAACCGTGTTGAATATTTTGTTTCATATTATGATTTTTATCAGCCAGAAAGTTATATTCCTACAACAGACCAATATATTGAAAAGGATAGCAGTATAAATGCGAAATTAGATCAGTTAAGACTTTCAACTACTGCCTCTCTGATTAGTAGAAAGGATGTTATTGTTGTTTCAAGTGTTTCTTGTATTTATGGTATTGGAAAACCAGAAAATTTTGAATTATTTAGATTTTGCTTAAGAGTAAAAGATAAAATAAAAAGAGATGATGTTATAAAAAAATTAGTAAATTCACAATATGAACGAAACCAAATAGAATTAAGTTCTGGAAAATTTAGAGTTAAAGGAGATATTATTGACCTAATACCTGCTGATATAAACAACATAATTAGAATAGAATTTTTTGGTAATGAAATAGAAAAAATAGATTTATTAGATAAAATTAGTGGTGAAAAATTAGATAGTTTTGATACATTTTTTGTTTATCCAGCAAAACATTTTATGGTTCCTGAGCATGAATTAGAAAAAGCATTTAACAGTATTAAAAAAGAGTTAGAAGAAGTTTTGCCTTCTATGGATTTAATTGAAGCTCATAGATTAAAACAAAGGACATTACATGATATTGAAATGATAAAAGAAACTGGATATTGTAAGGGTATTGAAAATTATTCTAGACATTTTGATGGAAGAAGTTCAGGTGAAAGACCATATTGTTTGTTAGATTATTTTCCAGAAGATTCTTTAATAGTAATAGATGAGAGTCATCAGACAATACCACAAGTTCATGGAATGTATAAGGGAGATAAATCTAGAAAAAAAAATTTAATTGATTATGGTTTTAGACTCCCAAGTGCATATGATAATCGTCCTTTGAAATTTGAAGAGTTCGAAGAAATAATTGAGAATAAATTTCAAACAATTTTTGTTTCTGCGACACCTGGAAATTATGAATATTTTAAGAGCAATAAAATTGTGGAACAAATAATAAGACCAACTGGATTAGTTGACCCTTTAGTTTTTATTAGGCCAATTAAAGGACAAATTGAAGATATAAAAAAAGAAATAAACGAAACAATAAAAAAACAAAATAGAGTCTTATTGACGACACTAACCAAAAAATTGGCTGAAGAGTTAACAAATTATTTATCGGAAAATAAAATAAAAACTAGATATTTACATTCAGAAATTGAAACTTTACAAAGAAATGAAATTATAAGAGAATTAAGGCTTGGAAAATTTGATTGTTTAGTAGGAATTAATTTATTAAGGGAAGGTTTAGATATTCCTGAAGTTGGATTAGTTGGAATTTTAGATGCTGATAAAGAAGGTTTTTTAAGAAATGATAAGAGTTTAATTCAAACAATTGGAAGGGCTGCAAGAAATAAGGACGCTAAAGTAATTTTGTATGCTGATGTTATGACTGAATCAATTAAAAGAGCTCTTAGTGAAACAAATAGGAGAAGAGAAATTCAATTAAGATATAATAAAGAAAATAATATTATTCCTAAAACAATTATTAAACCAATCAGAGAAAAAAAAGTAGAGATTAAAGATACTAAATATATTTCAAATGCTGAAATACCTAATTTGATAATTGAATTAGAAAAAGAAATGAATATTGCAGCTGACAGATTAAATTTTGAAGAAGCAATTTTAATTAGAGAGAGAATTAAGAGATTAGAGAAAAGATTGTCATAATATTTAATTGCTAAAATAAATTGAATCTTTGGCTTGCTTTGTAGATGCTCCAAGTGAAATCAAAAATTCTTGTCTTTGTAAAGGTGTTAAAATTCCTGAAGGGTTATTTGCGAAACTAGCAACTTTTAAGCTACAATTAGATTTTCTACAAATTTTTATATTTTGAATTAATCTTTGAATCACATTAATTTTATCTCTATCATTTAGGTTTTTTATTTGATTAAAATTAATTAGAATAGAAATATTTTTCTTTTTAGCGATTTTAGCTAATACATGATTTAACCCTGAATCTCTTTGTTTTAAATTGTCCTTTTTATCACTTACCTCTGGAGAAACTAAATAATTTATGTTCATTGTTTCTAAAACTCTTCTATTATAAATATTATCTCCTCCGACGATGGCTATTATCTTTTTTGATTTTCTTAGGGAATCTAAAATTCTTCTTGTCTCTTTTTCATTGGAATTTGTATCAATTAAGAACCCATCACAATCAAAATTTTTTAATTCTTCTTTAGACTTTATTTTAATTAAATAGTAAGAATTATTTGTTTTATGTAAATTAATATCTTGTGTCATATCTTAATTAGTTTTTATTATTTTATAATTTTATCCTTGAATTAAACTTCCTTTAAAATCACTTTTTTCATTTATTATTTGTTTTATATCATCTAGGTTCCCTACAATATAAGTAGGTATTTTTCTAGATAAAATAATTTTAGAAGCTTTTTGATCTAAAACAAAGTTTTGACCTGCTGAAAATTTTATTTTATTTGCCATTTTATAAAAATCATCCCAAGAAATTTCTTTGATGAATTTTGCATCTTTATTTGTTTTAGGGTTTTTATCATAAATCCCATCTATATTTGTTAGATTAATAAAAGGACATTTTAGATAAGAAGCTATTTGAGCAGCAGTTGCATCTGTTGTCTGGGGTTGAGTAGTATACCTTAGTGCACCACAAAAA
>Ga0265293_10004162_pt1 | contig 25806 bp, 18 predicted proteins | sample Munlanlewell138R_FD_192505 | JGI IMG/M metagenome (GOLD analysis project Ga0265293, IMG submission 192505) | Leachate microbial communities from a municipal landfill in Southern Ontario, Canada - Leachate well 138R | ecosystem: Engineered > Solid waste > Landfill > Unclassified | place: Canada...
TGTGTTTTCGTGTTTTTCGTGGTTCAAAATTTAATGCACGAAAGGCAAGTAAGATTATAACAAATCAAGTAGGGTCTGTAAGAATAAAAAGAATTTTTCGTGTGTTTTCGTGTTTTTCGTGGTTCATAATTTAAAGACACAAAAGGCACGAAAGATTATAACAAGTCAAGTCAGTACTGTAAGAATAAAAAGAATTTTTCGTGGTTCATCATTTTTTCCATCAATAACGTCTTTTTTTACCACGAAAATCCGTCTACCCTTGATTTTTGCCCAAAGATCGCGTTAATACTGCAACGCCGCAGGCGCGTGGTCGGCGAGCTGTATCTTATTTGACAAAGCCAATGCAAGATGAAAAGCTAGATAACGCGGCGTTTTCGCAGAACAGCGATGAGACGCTGATCGAAGAAGAGAAGCCTCCAAAAGCGGAAGTAGCTGCGCAAAACTTTCAGAGTGCGGACGAAAACGAAAAAGAGCCCGATCTCAAGCAAAGCATAGCGATGAGCGCGAAGATGGGGTCCTTTGGTTTATTCTTTGCTTTTGCGTGCATTATCGGTTTTGTCATCGGGCGTTGGCTTGATAAGCAATTTGGCATATACCCGTGGTTAACTATATTTCTCACCCTTTGTGGCGTTATCGCTTCAGTTATAGAATTTGTCAAAATAGTGCAAAAGGCGAGGCGCCTATCTTAGGCTAGGTGCAGAGATGCTTGATTTGGCTTTAATAAAAAAGTCGGCAATAGCCGCGTCAATATTTGCCTTGCTGATTATTGCAGCAGCGCTAATTCTCAACACAAGTTTTATGTTTATGTTGGGAGTCGCCGTCGGTGCTTTTCTCAGTATCGGGCTCTTTTTGCTATTCACGCGCCTTAACCTGCGATATTGGCAAAACCACAAGAACGCCAAAGAGGAAATCTCTATTGGACCCATACTTTTTCTATCCTTTTTTAAAATCATACTGCTCGGTGCGCTACTATTCGCGCTGGTCTATTTCGCGCGCATTGACCCACTCGGGCTAGTTTTTGGCGTTTCGACTTTTTATATTTCCTTGGCTTTTGTGCCAATTTTTTCTAAACCAAGAAGCGCAGGGGAGGGGGAAGATCTCGGGGAGCAAGAACCTGAGCCGTAGCGCTTAAAAATTGGCCGTGTGCATTCAATGTTTTTGTGCTTTACTTGCTTTTGGGGGCTTATTGTTGAACTTTATTAATTAACTGGGCTTTTAATATGAATTTTATACCATCGCTTGCCAGTTCATCTGAAATTAGCGGCGTCGTAGAACTCATACCAGGCATAGACAGCTGGTACAAAGACATTGGTGCGTGGGGCTTTACTCTCATGAAGTCCGCGCCAGTTAGCTTCCTGCACGTAGTAACGACGTTAATTTCGCTGACCTTGGTCTTTTTTCTCATTTCGCGCACCTTCCACAAGTTTAAACCCACGCCTGACGCGAAACTAACGGCGAGGACTTTTTTTGAGCTCATACTTGATGCGATAATGAATTTGTTGATTGAGCAGCTGGGTAGTAAGGAGAAGGCCAAAAAATACCTTCCCCTTATTGCGGCTCTTGCGATATTCATATTATTTAACAACGTTTTCGCGCTAATCCCAGGCTTTGGCCCACCCACGGACAACCTCAACACCAACGTCGGCATGGCGCTCATTGTCTTTTTTGTTTCCAACATCGCAGGCATACGCGAGCATGGCTTTTTTAACTACATGGCTCAATTCTTTGGCCCCGTGCGCAAATGGTACGCACTCCCCCTCATGATTCTCATGTTCCCCATCGAAATTATCGGCCAGCTCGCTCGCCCGCTCTCACTCTCCATTCGACTCATGGGCAACATGTTCGGCGACCACGCGACCGTCGCGGTACTCGCCACCCTATTCGCCATCGCCCTACCCGCAGTCATGATGTTCCTAGGCGTCGTTGTCGTACTTATCCAAACGATCGTCTTTTGCATACTATCGGTTGTTTATATTTCGATGGCAGTGTCCCATCATTAATTCGGCGCAAGCCCTACATTGGAGTTAACATGTCAATTCCCAAGAAAATTGCACTTTTCGCCATAAGCACCTTCACGCTTCTGTGCTGCTTTGTCCCCTTCGCTTTCGCCCAGGAAGCCCTTGAAGCCGCGGCACAAGGCGACATTCACCCCGCACGCTACATTGCCGCAGCCTTCGCTATCGGTATCGCAGCGCTTGGCGGTAGCATCGGACAAGGACGCGCAGCCGCTGGCGCCCTCGAAGGAATCGCCCGCAACCCTGGCGCATACAACAAAATCTTTATGCCAATGATTATTGGCCTTGCCCTCATCGAATCCCTCGTCATTTACGGACTTTTGATCGCTTTATTGTCCATTTTTGCTTAATTTTTATTCGGCATTGACCAATATTTCGATGTCTTTTTTGGCTGGGGGGCATAGCCCCCCTACGCGTAAGCTTCCCTCAAAATAAGCTAAAAGCCGCAACGCTGTGCATTGTTTTCGCTAAACGCTCAAACACCGCACAGCTTGCGGCTTTAAGCTTCTTTATCGGGCGATCTTACGCTACCCCCCACATTACCCCGACTTTGTCTGTAGAGCCCAGCAAAGCCACTAACTACGTAGAACTCGCCAAAAACAGGGCACTACACGAGACTCTGATTAATGCAAAACTGTAGGGGGCAGCTTTCAAAGCTGCCCTTAATTAAAACTACAAAACTCAGGCGAGTTTTCAAAATAAAGTCAATAAAATCAATAGGCTCCACACAAAAGCTAGCGGAGCGTATTTCAATTTCAAAAAACAATGAGGGTTTCTTAGCAAGTTTGATGCGGATTTTAGGAAGCAAAGAAAAAATACGCTTTTCTTAGCAATTTTGAGCCTAGTTCTAGAAAATAAGAATCAGAGAAGAATAAGAAAACAAAAACATCTTTTCGTTGGCGCCTTTCAACACAATTAACATTATCATTGACTTTTACCGCAGATTTCGTTATTCAGCTCTCCATTCGGGGCGTAGCGCAGCCTGGTAGCGCGTCTGCTTCGGGAGCAGAAGGTCGGAGGTTCAAATCCTCTCGTCCCGATTTCCAAAGCGCTTTCTTAAGAAAGCGCTTTTTTTTATGCGGAAAATAGTACAATAACGCAAAGACCACAGCACATATCTGTAGTGGCATGCGCCAAGGCTCTGTACGGCGCTCTACGAATAATCCACGAATGGCGTGGTATTCCAACACACGAAAGCGTTGGTTTGCACGAAAACCGTATAAAACTGCGCTTTCTGCCCACAACAGCTTCCCAGCACCCATCTCAAAGTCTAAGCAAAGACGCTTCGTGCCCACGTTGATGTGAGCGCGTAACGAGCTAAGTTCAGCCTTAGAGCGCACGCTTATCCCTTGCAAGCTCATGCCATCATCTGTCTCTGAGAGCGCTAGCCACAAGCGCTCACTCGTTATGGTAGCAGAACTTAGTGACAAAAATAGTACTAAGCATGCCAAAACAACGATGCGCACTACCGATAAGAAACGCGACGCCTCGTATTTTAGCGCATATGCCGCGTAAGTGATGAGCCAAATTACCCCCAAAACAAAACCGAAGTAGCCCAAAAATCGCGCAGAAAGCTGCTCCGCAAGGTACTGCCCAAATATGCCCGCGTAGAGCAAAACAGCGTAACTAAAGCTCAAAATACTAAGCATGATGCATATGATGCGGAAGCCAGCTTGCGCCTTTTGCCGACTACAGCATTGCCTCGGCTCCTGCTTTATTTCAGCCATTTTAACATACGCGGTAATAACGCTAATAACTCCCAAAAACCACGCTACCGCCCACAAGTAAAGGGACATATCGTTAGCCCCATAACTGTGAACTCCCCACAACAAGCCCCCGCGAACCCATAAATTTTGTGCGAAAACTGAAGAAATAAGTAGAACTATAACGAGTAAATCAAAGAAATAATAAAATAAAGCAAAGTTTTTACTCTCTTTTTTCGAGTTTTTGCTTAAATCAAAAAACGCTTTCGATTTGATCCCGCCATACGCTGTCTTCCGCAACAAAGCAAAGTAAAGGCTTATGGCTAAAATAAGACAAAGGCTAGCTAAGCTCAATCTTTCAATGGCGTCCCAGCGCCAGAGCGCGCCCCAGCCAGGACTGTCTGCGGCCCAGAGCATGCCGAGGAAAATGCAGCCTAGCCACGAAAAAATCGCCAATTTAAAGTGTGCAAAAGCGTTTAAAACTTGCAGCTCATTCTTTCTTGGACTGCGTTCTCTGAGCAGAAAGTAGCCCGCCAACAGCGTTGCTGCTTTGGCTGTCGCCGAAAAAAAAATATGTCCCAAACTCAGGGGGTGGCGCAGCGGGTAGACGAGCTCTTTGCCTAGTCCAGAATGCCCCAGCGCGCAAACACTTATGGCGCCAATAAGGATGCTCAATCCGTAGAGCAGAAGGGGAAGGTAGCTAAAGAACTGTGCACTAAAATCAGTCTTTTCGCTTGGTCGACGAGGGTAAGTTCGGCGAAACTCAAACTTCTCTACGCGAACTTTACGCAAAATGCAGGGCTGCCGCTTCCAAAGCAGGCTAGCTGCATACAAAGCGCACAAAATATTCGCCTCTGCGGCGAGGTAACCGCTTGGGCTGCGGAAAGCTGAAATAAGCCCTAAATATAGTTTTTGGTAAAAAAAGGCGATATTTTGGCTTGGATACGAAAAAATAAACGCCAAAATAATAAAAATCTCAATGAAGATGCAGCTCACAATCATAAGCTGCAAACTTCGTCGAGATCGTGAAAATAGTGGAACGATGAATAAAATGCAGATTAAAGAGACGACGACTAACAGTGCACTTTGCATCTACTATGCGCTACTGCCATGCATCGGTGGTAAAATTGTAGTTCACCGTAACGCCTGATCCAGACTTCACTTTCACCTTTTTGGAGACACGTTTTTGTTTGGGGAGGAACGTGAGCTCTACGGTATGCGAGCCAGAGCTAACCTCGTGGTTAACGATAGGCGTGTTACCAACGCGCTTGCCATCGATGCTCACTGTAGCCCAAGGCGTGGCCTTTACCGAAATGGTAGACTTGCCAGCGGGGGCAGCAGTGGTTTTCGTACCTGTCGCTCTGGGTCTTTGCGCTTGTGGACGCGGTTGGGCGGGCGCACGCGGCGGCGGCGCAACGCGCACGGGTTCTGGTGTTTTGGAGAGCGAAAGCAGAACTTCCTCGGAGCCAGCCTTCGTTGGTGTATGAAAACGCAGCTCCTTAGTGTTTCGGCTCTCGTCCACAAGCTCAATGCTAATAATCTGATTCAGCGGCATATTCTCTAGAACAACCGGGCTCTTGCCCTTATCTTCCCCGTTAACAAAGACCGTGATTTGTTCAGGCTTTGTGTTGATCTGCACTTTGCTCTGCTCCGCCTTCTTCCGGTCGACAGAGGCTGTACTGCTCAGTTCAGCGATCACGTCGGTAGATAAAGACAATAGCGTGCGCTCGATTTTAAGCGGTTCGTGGCCATCGAGCTCAAATTCGATAGTGACGTTATCGCCAAGTTTGGCCTGTTGCTGAGGAATGGGGGTTTTCGTGTCAAGCATTTCGCCATTCACCTTAACACTAGCCCCCGAAGGAATAGATTTTATAGTAATGCTCGCCGCTGGCGCTACAAACTCCATCGCCTCGTCCTCGGCGCTCGAGCCCCCAAAAATCGAAATCATGATAAAAATGAGGGAGAGCAAGAAGAGTATGCCCGAAGTCACGAGAAAACCCCAAGGTGTTCTCGCTTTCACTTGACCCTGAGAATATGCGTCTACCGGTGGCGGTGCAAATTGCGATACAGGAGCAACTGGCGCAGAGATGCTGGGAAATGGAGCATTCGCCACAGGCGGATAGCCTGGGTTTTCCGCCATAGGAGCGCCGTAGGGGGACACATTATGTACAGGTTCAAAATTTCCAGCTTCATTCATTCGATACAGTCCTTGTGCGGGTTGGTAGTCGGGAATGTCAGAGGGGCTACGCCCTTGTTGACCTGTAAGTGCAGCGACATACATTCCTAGCTGTTGATCACTCCCATCACCATGCCACTTCAGATAATTTTCAAGCGTCTCGGCGAGCATCCCGCAGGTGGCATATCGCTCATCGACAACGCGATTGAGCGTCTTCATGACAATATCACCAAGCTCGCGGGGAATATTGGGATCAACGTCGCTGGGATGGATAATGGTGGCCTTGAGAACCTTAGAAAGAATTTCAAAGTCGCTAGCTGCCTTAAACAGCCTATTACCCGTGAGTAACTCCCAAGTTACTGCTCCGAGCGTAAACATATCACTGCGTCCATCAAGGGCTTTGCCTCGCGCCTGCTCAGGGCTCATGTAACTGCTCTTGCCCTTAACCGTACCCACTCTCGTTTTGGTAGCGCGGCTAGCCGCCTTAGCGATGCCGAAATCCATGAGTTTTACGGAACCATCATAAGCAATCATAATATTGTGCGGCGTCGCATCGCGGTGCACAATATTGAGCGGCGTTCCTCGGTCATCAGTGCATTTGTGCGCATAATCAAGTGCCTTCGCCGTTTCACACATAATGCGCGCGACCTGACAGGGCGTAAAACGCTTACCGTGCTCCTCGCACGCGTCACTCAAAATCCGAAGGTCAGTACCATGGATAAACTCCATCGCAATGTACCAATCGGTATTGTGCATACCGACATCAAAAACGCGCACGATGTTGGGGTGCTCAAGACGCCTAGCAATATTGCCTTCGTCCTTAAACATCGTCACAAAGCCTTCATCCTCGGTGAATGATGGCAAAATCCGCTTAACCGCTAAATCGCGCTGGTCTGCGTTAGGATCCGCGAATCGGGCACGGTAAATCTCCGCCATGCCTCCAATCGCTACTACGCCCAACAAGAGGTACTTTCCAAAGGGTTCGGGTTGCTTCATCAATTACGCTCCAAAAATCACGCACGGCCTAAAGCCGTCGGCGCACAGCCTAGCATGCAAAAGACGATTCTTCAATATCCCATACTTAGCAAAAGCGCCAATAACCATGCTCTTGCGTCCCTGTATGCTGTTGATTTTTGGGGGCGGGGGTGAAATCTCCCCCCGCGAGCGAGCCAGCGAAGCGAAGCGCTAAGAAGTGCAGAAAAAATGCACGCAATTATAATATTTCTTCGTTACCGTAGTTCTCGCAAATAATATGTCCCATGGAGCGGTATTCGTGTACTGCGGCGTCCCAGAGCATATCGTGCGTAATCGTCGATTGCGTAGCTGCGGCATTGATGGATGCACGAAAAATGGCGTTCTTAATATGGCCGCCGCTCATTTCGAAGTGCTCGGCAATCGCCTCAAGATCGATATCTTTATCACACGGCGCATTTTTGGGAATGAGACGTCGCCAAAGCTCCGTCCGCTGAAGCGCATCAGGCATAGGAAACTCAATTTTGAACTGAATGCGGCGCGCCAACGCTTCATCCAACCCGCCGCTAAAGTTTGTCGTCAATATCGACACCCCGCGATACGCCTCTAAGCGCTGGAGCAAATAGTTGACGCCTAGGTTTGCGTATCGATCGTTTGAGCTTTTTACGTCCGTGCGTTTGGCAAAAAGAGAATCCGCCTCATCAAACAAGAGCATCGCCTGTGAAGATTCCGCTTCATCGAAGATTTGCGACAGTTTTTTTTCTGTTTCACCAATATATTTATCAACAACGCGAGATAAATCGACCACATAAAGTGCGCGTCCAAGTTCGTGGGCGAGTACAAGGGCCGTTAGTGTTTTACCAGTGCCGGGTACGCCAGAGAGAAGCACGCTAAGGCCAGCTCCGGAAAGGTTGTATTTCGCAAATCCCCAATCTCGCATCACTTTTTCGCTATACCGCGCGTAGTTCAATATGTCGTCCAAGACTTTGCGCGTCTCTTCACTGAGCACAATATCGCGAAGGTAAAGAGAGGTACTTCGAAGCGTGGCAAGGCCATCGAGCTTGTGTCCTCGCGTTCGGTTGAGCGTGTCCGTTAAATTATCTGATGTTAGCACCGAAGCCGTTTCAGATGTATTAAAGCGCGCCAGCGTCTTTTCTATCGTATCCTGAATCTCCGTTAAACTTAAGCAATAGCCTTCAGACATGATCTCTGAAACTTGGCGCGCGGCGGCCTCGCCAAGGATTGGATGAAGAGCGTCGAACCAAAGTGCTGGCTGTTCTTCTCGTCCGGGCGATGAAAAAAGGATTTCGGTGAGTTCACCAAAAAGTTTGCGCGAAAGCGCCGTTTGACGCTGAAGACGAACGCATAGTCTTAAATCCGTTTCGTTTTCAAACAATCCATGGATCGTGTCTGCATGTAGATCCAGCCAGCCCTGCGTTTCTGAGGAAATATCTTGGCAATCGACCCAAAGCACGGCATTGCGTATGAGCGTTTCTCGGATGACATCGGCTATCAATTCGCGAGCATTTGCTTGCGACTGAAGCGCTATTTTACTGAGTTTGTTAAAACTCATGCACACAACTGGCTGCCCCATAAACTGTGCACTGCGAACCAGCGCATGTTCTCGCCCGATGCCGCTATAACCCAAAAGTGCAATTTGGTAGGCATCATGCTTCATGCGGCGATAGATATGTTCTTCGTTCTCTGAACGGGGAAAATTTGAAACATCAACTTTGGATGCAATGCTACAGGCATCTGGAATATAAGCGGATGTTTCACCAAGAAGATAGGCAACGATGCCCTTGGGAACGACAAGCGATGCATAGATTGTCGGCGTATACGCGCCCCAACTAGGATTCTGTCTTAAAGAAACAAGCCCATAGCGCACGAGTGGGCTTTGTGGCAAAAAACATTTGTGATGCTCAGCAGGATCCTCTGATACAAAGTCAAACAAGCTAAGCAAAAAACCCGCCAAAGGCATTTCATCGCGTGAAGCGCCCGAAGCATACTGCCACGCATGCGCGTATCGCTCGTCAAATTGAATCAGCACGGCGGCAATCAATACGTGCAACTCAAGCGCTGAGAGGCTAAAGCGCTTCTGAAGCGCATCAAGATAGAGAATAGACTCCGACGCTTCGGGAGCTTCGTCGCGTGTTTTTTGCGTTCTCAGCCGAATATGCTCAGAGAACAGGGCAATCATCTGTTCACAGCGCGCCAGCGGCGGAAGATCACGGCTTTTTAGCCAATCCGTCCCCTGTTTTGAGGGCTCGCCGCTGAGCGTATGAATCATCTCAATCACTGATGGGGATTTCGGCGCGTATCCACCAGAATCATTGACGATCGATTCGACGCGAAGATTAAGGTATCGCAGGCATATCGTGATAAACAGCGCACCGTAATAATGCAAAACCTCGTCAGGAGACCCAAACGGCGTGACCGGCAACGGAAAAGCGCCATCCTCTAGCTCTGTACGTACGCGATTATCCATGAATTACTCGGTTTTGCCTTCAGCTGCTTCGCATTTCAGATTGTGGCTAAAATCCGCAGATATATTGAGTACGCACTTTTCAAGCTCAGGGGCAGCCATTCCCCGCCCTTCCATGCGGTAATAAGTCAGCTCGACATTATCGCCTTGGGTATTCCATACAGGTGCGTGAGCTTTGTCCCTATCGGGAGAAACGCAATTATCGTTGCCAACGGCTAGCATGAGCGTTGTCCTTACACGTCGATCCAAGCGAACGGCATCTGGTGATTTGCGAGCCTCGGTGATAAATTGTGCCAAAAGTGATTGGTCTGGAAGATCAATCATTTGGTATGGCGACTCCGTGAAAACAGCTTTGAAGCTTGAGCTACCTGAAGCATCTGCGGTGTTTTGGGGAGCGTTGTAACCCATTTTCACAAATGCAAGATTTCCGAGTTTATAGAATAAATGAATAGAATCGGGATTGAATGCCTTTTTGACGACTTTTTTGACGGCTTTCCCATCAGATTCATCTTCCATGATAAAAGAAAATTTCGTGACATCGCGCCAAACCATTTGAACCTCGCTGTCTTTCGCTTGAGCGGTTGATGAAGTTGTTTGGGGCGTGCAGGCGCCCAGTATGGATGCAAGTCCAAGCAATAGCTTTAGTTTCATGAGCGGTCCTGTCAATTGATTTTTGGCTACGTTTAAACAAGCCAAAACAGCCATTCTTTTTTGCTGTAGAGTCTTGTTTTTATTCACTTTATTTTGAAAGCTTGCCTAACTTTCGTCGCTTTAATCAAGGGCAGAAAAGCTGCCCCTACTGTTTTTGCATTGTTCAGAGCATCCCTTGGTGCTCAGATCTGTATCTTACTTGCCAAGAGGTTCAGAAGAAGCGGATACATCGGTTTTTGGCGGATCCCGATGGAGGTTCATTCTCTCGAACCATGCCTGAACCTCGGGGCGAATGCCTTTATATTTCTTTTCGGCATCCGTTTTACCCTCGTGGAGCTTGGCCTGCATCTTCGAGACGTGGTAGCAGGCATAAGTTTCCGCAAAATCCTCTTCTGGACAACGGAACTGGTAGCGGGTGATTTTATTGTTCCAGTTGCTCAGACTTACATTCCAAACCGCACGACCTTTATATCCTTCGAAAGTGGCTCTATTCATATAACTGGTCGTATTATTCCCGTCGATTTGGTAGCACGGAATATGGTTATCATAACACAGCGCCGTGCCCAGAATATGGCGGTAAATAGGGGTTTCATACAAATAACTTGCAAGTGTATCAAGACCGCGGACGCTTCTGTCATCAGCTTTATGTTCGACTTTGTCTTTCTTGAGCCAATTCCACGCGCTTACTGCCCCGCTTGCGACGCTATCCCAAGCGTCTTTCACCGCATTCGTAAATTTATAGCCAAATTCGTTAGTCGCTTTGGTTAATGCCTTTTCAACTTCATCCACCGTATCGCTTTCCGCGTGATTTTTAATGAGAATTTCTGCACCTCGCCTTGCGACCTTTTTTTCTTGTTCATTCAAGCCCTCGCCACCGCCAGTCATCGGAACGTAAGGTGCTTTGGTGCAGTCCTCTTCCATTTGGTTGACGATTTTGTTGACGCCCCTGGTTGAGCCTGCGGTTTTTACCCAGCCGTTAAACGCCATGAACTCATCGCTCCAACCATACCTGTGGCTACGACCGTCGACGATATGCCCCAGTTCGTGAACGATCGTCGTGTCCAGCATGGGCAGGTAGTAGTTCGCGTCATTATCATCCGTGCAGTATGCAGTTGCATTGAGCCGATCAATGTTATCGCTATCATAGTCGGCGACATAGCTATTATAGTTGTAATACGCAACGCCCCCCCACCGCGCAGTCTCTCTCTGATCGCCGTTTGTTTGGGTAACCGTGTTAGAAGTGGTCAGAATCGAATCCGCCGCATCAATATGCGATTGTGGCAAATTAAGATAACACGCATAGAGCCTTTCTAAACCAGCCAAATCCCAAGAACGTTCGTGCCGCGTCGTTTTGACTCCCGTGTCCGAAGTGTCCGTACCTTCGACTTGTTTCGCAAGCTTATTGCCCTTTTTACTACCAGAGCCAACGTTGGTATTGAACCGAACTTCCACAAAGCGCTCAAGAACGGAGTCGACAGTGACATGTTCATAGAGCAAATCCATACACGCATTGCGATTCGCTTTATCCGTCTGCGCAAGCAGGCTCTCCATCATGCTTGCATTCTTGCCAAAATCCATCCGCTCCGCATCACTACACTCATTGAGAACAGCTAACGCCTGAGAAGCAGACTGCGCATCAAGCGCTTCTGTAAACTGAGTCTCTTTGCTCTTTTCCGCTTCCTTAGTCTGTTCCGCAGTGCGCGAATCAATGTCGCAAACCTTGGTGATTTGTGACGCTTTCGTCTGTAATGTCGGATCCATTTGCTCCTCCCCGTTACGCGGCAATTAACTACACCTCGTTGTATTATACTCAATTATCCAAGTCAGAGTCAAGAAAATTCAACATTAACTGCAAAAAACGCCTATAAAAGACAATCTGATTCATGCGATATCGATATTTTTTATTTTTGTGGGGGAAGTTTCCCCCTACGCGCAAGCTTCCCTCAAAATACGCCAAAAGTCGCCTTATCTTGTGCGTCGTATCGGCTAAACGCCGATCCACCGCACAAGATGCGACTTTAAGCGTATTTTCCGGGTGATCTTGCGCTACCCCCTCTCCACGTTCTTCGCTGCGAAAATCTTTTATGCCCAAAACAGCAAGAAATATCGTTGCAAGAAGCGAACTTTGCTCTGATGCAAAAAAATCAGCATTTTCGTAAACTAGCAAGATCGCGCATCTGCATCATCGAATTAAATAATCAGTTCAACTAAAAAACCACACGCTTTGCACGGTTAGAAATACGTAATGCTGAGGAGAAGCGCTAGCCCCAATAAATCGGCTTAGCGTTTCGCCCATACCTTGCTTGCGAGTTTAGCCAAATTTTGCTATACTTACGCGCCCATTTGGGGGAGGGGTGCTAGAGCGCTTAAGGCTTTTTTGGCAACAACGTGGTGTTTGCCTGTACGCGAGGGGGTAGCCCGAGATCGCCTGAAAAAGTCGCCTAAAGTCGCACGTCGTGCGATGGTTTAGCGAATAGCTAAAACATCGCACGACGTTATGCGACATTTGGCGAATTTTGAAGGAAGCTCGGGCGAGGGGGAGACTTCCCCCGCCAAAAAAAGGAAATACAGTGTTCAAGCAGATTTCGATATTTTGTATCGCAAATTCGTGAACATTTTGAATTTAGGTAGGCTGATGTCAGAGAACGAGAACGATAATATTGGACGTATAGAGAACGTTGACATTGAAGAGGAGCTGAAGGATAGTTATTTAGCTTACGCGATGAGTGTGATTGTGGGGCGCGCGCTTCCGGATGTGCGTGATGGGCTTAAGCCTGTGCACCGGCGGATTTTGTATGCGATGTCGGGGATGCGGCTCGTGCATACGGGGCCGACTAAGAAGTGTGCGGGCGTGGTTGGTGAGGTGATGGGTAAGTACCATCCGCATGGAGACCAGGCGATTTACGACGCGTTGGTGCGTTTGGCGCAAAACTTTAATATGCGGCTGCCGCTGGTGGTGCCGCAGGGGAATTTTGGCTCCATTGATGGGGATCCGCCGGCGGCGATGCGTTACACAGAGTGTAAGATGGATCGCGTGTGTACGGAGGTGATGGCGGATATCGAGAAGGAGACGGTGGATTTTTCGCCCAACTACGACAACAGCGAGTTTGAGCCGAGCGTGCTGCCCACGAAGGTGCCGCTGCTTTTGGTGAACGGTTCGAGCGGTATTGCCGTGGGTATGTCGACGAATATTCCGCCGCATAATTTGGGGGAGGTTATTGATGGCGTTGTGTATTTGATGCAGAACCCAGAAATTATGTCGCTTGATCAGAGGGAGGCTGCCAAGCGTTTGATGCAGTATATTCAGGGACCGGATTTCCCGACTAGTGCTACGATTCATGGGCGACGCGGGATTTTTGAGGCCTACCGAACGGGGACGGGTTCGGTGCAGGTGCGCGGTAAGGCGGAGGAGGAAATCGTCAACGGCAACGAGGCGATTGTTATTACGAAGCTGCCCTATCAGGTAAATAAGGTAAGGCTGCTCGAAAAAATTGCAGAGCTCGTGCGCGACAAGAGGATCGAGGGAATTTCGGCACTGCGTGACGTGAGTGACATGCATGGAATTCGCATTATTGTCGAAACAAAAAAAGCCTTCCCGCCCGCGGTGGTGATCAATCAGCTCTACAAAATGACGTCCTTGCAGGTGTCGATTCGTATCAACATGCTGTGTATCGTCAATAATCGCCCGCTCGTTTTACCGCTTCGCGAAGTGCTGCACTACTTTATTGAGTTTAGGCGCGATGTTACGGTTCGTAGAACAATATATTTACTACGTAAAGCCAAGGAACGCGCCCATATTTTGGAAGGCTTGAAGATCGCGCTCGACAATATCGACGCGGTGATTGCGCTAATCCGCAGCAGTGCTACGACGCAGGAAGCCAAGGCTGGACTTATCGCGCAGTTTGCGCTTAGCGACTTGCAGGCGCAGGCCATACTTGAGATGCGGCTGCAGCGCTTAACCGGACTTGAGCGCGACAAGATTATAAACGAGCTTGAGCAGTTGTTAGCGCAGATCGCGGACTACGAAGACATCCTAGCCTCAGCCCAGCGCATTGACGATATCATCATCGAAGAGCTACTCGCCGTGAAGGCGTCTTTTGCGGATCCGCGTCGAACCGATATTATAGAGGAAGAGGCAGACATCGATTTTGAGGATCTGATCACAGAGGAGAGCGTCATTGTGACGCGAACGCGCCAAGACTACATTAAACGCGTTCCCCTCACGGAGTACCGCGCGCAAAGGCGAGGCGGGCGAGGGAAGCTTGGCATGAACACGAAGGAAGATGACTATGTCTTGGATCTCTTTGTGGCCAATACACATCAGCGAATCTTGGTCTTTACCAGTGCAGGACGTGTCTACCTCTTTAAGGTTTATGATATACCAGCGGGTAGCAGGATCACGCGCGGTAAACCTATTATCCACATGATCCCGAAACTCGAGCCCGGCGAAGAAGTCGCAACCGTGCTACCGATTCAAGAGTTCGAGGAGCGCTACTTAGTGATGGTCACTAAGAACGGCATTATTAAGCGCACGCCGCTATCGGCCTTTGCCCGCGTACACGCTGGCGGGATCCGAGCGATGAATATTCGCGAAGGCGACGAACTTATCGCAGCTTCTTCGGTCGTAGAGAGCGATGAACTCATTTTAGTTAGCAGAGACGGTTTATCCATACGCTTTAAAGTCTCAGATCTACGCCCCATGGCAAGGACGGCTATGGGCGTGCGCGCGATGAGACTTCGCGATGAAGATCGCGTTATTGCGATGGAGATAGTCCATGATCCAGAGGGCTTACTCCTGACGGTTACGGCTAACGGTTACGGGAAGCGAACCTACATCAGCGAGCATCGCTTGCAATCGCGCGGTGGTAAGGGGATCTTTGTCATCAAGCCTTCACAGCGTAATGGCAAGGTTATCGGTGCTTTACAGGTTAGCGAAGAGGATCACATCCTGATGGTCACAGACGAAGGCACCATCATTCGCACACGCGTCAGCGAGATCAGCATCGTCGGTCGTGCTACACAGGGAGTTCGGCTCATGAAACCGATGCAAGACGAGCACGTCGTAGCGGTTGCGCGTATCGTGGAGCCCGAGGAGGACGATGAGGGTTTGCAACCCATTCCCATCGATGACGAAGAAGTTGAGGATGATGACGAACTTCTTGAAGAAGAGCTCGATGAAGATAACGATGACGAGCTTGATGATGACCTAGATGAGGGTCATGATGATGAGTTCTCGGATGAGGACGATGAGGGGTAGTATGACTTTGCTTGAGGTTTTACGCGATGGGATCGGCGAGTTCTAGGACACGGGGCTTGCTCATAATCTTGGGCATCTCTGTTTTGGGAATAGGACTATGTGCTATGGCTGCATGGGCGGCGATACGTTCGGTCGAGCCACGACTATACCCAAGCAAAGTCGCGAGTTTTGAAGCCAGCTCTTCTTTAGTAAAACCGCTTCTTGCGGCTTTACAAAAGCAAGCTTCACTCGATACGCTGCCAGCCCAAACGCAGCGTATGCGCTTACGCTCCCCGTATATTGAGCGTGATTATAGTCTTGCAGAGCTCGGCGTTGTACAGATCGCCACCGACGATAACGATGCCTTGCGGCGCGCCATTTTGGACGGCGCCCAAAAAATCGACTATTCGTCGCATAAAGACTTGCAAAGCTTCTTTTACGCCGAACGATTCCGTAGTTTTTTGGATGATATGCAAGATCGCATAGATCGTCCTAAAGCCGAGGGTCGCTGGGATTTTGACACTGCGCAGGCTATTTCGGGTATTGATGGTTTAAAGCTTAAACGCCAAGAGACGCAAGCAGCTTTCCTCGCAGCTCTCATGCGCGGAGATACGGAGTTTGGACTCGTCGTCCAAGTAGACGCTTCTTTGTCTAAAGCCGATCCTAGTCTCGTCGATTTTAACCCCAAAATCTTGATAGGGAAGTTCACAACAACCTTCTCTCGCTCAAAAAATCGCACCATCAACGTCAAATTGGCCGCTTCCGCACTCAATGGAGTACTCTTGGTTCCCCATGCCGATTTTTCGTACAACGAACTTGTCGGGGAACGCTCCGAGGAGCGCGGTTATCGCGAAGCTCCCGTGATTGAGCAAGGACAGATGGTCGAGGGCTTGGGGGGTGGTGCTTGCCAAGTTTCGAGTACGGTTCACGCCGCTGCACTTTTTGGCGGGCTAGAGATTGTGGAGCGACACAACCACTCACTGCCTTCGAGCTATATCGGCCTTGGACTCGACGCGGTGGTGGCATACCCCTTGTTAGACCTGCGCGTTCGCAATAATTCAGAACGTCCCGTGGTTTTACGCGTTTACACCGAGGAAGACCGACTTATTGCCGAATTTTTAAGCGACAAAGAAGCGCCACGCAGCATTTTCCGTAAAGAAGTTATCGAAACCATAGCTTACAAAGAAGTGCTCAGCTTCGATCCAGAGCTCCCAGAGGGTGAGTTCAAAATTACAAAGCGAGGACGCGTGGGTTATAAAGTTTCGAAGGGACGCATACGTTGGCTCGATGGCAAAGAAGAGTTCGAAAAGATGAAACTAGACATCTACCAGCCACAAGTCCAACACGTCAGCGTTGGCCCAAATACTCCGTATCCGCCAATACAAGAGGCGGAGTAGTTCAGGCAACTCTGATTCATTGGGGCTCCGCCCCAAACCCCGCTTTTTTTATGGGGCTCCGCCCCAAACCCCGCTAAGGGCTTGCGCCCTTAGAACCCTTTTTCGTGTAACATATTGATTTTATTAACTTTATTTTAAACGCTCGCCTGATTTTCCACAATTTACTCTAGTGACTTTTTCACTGTTTTTGCATTCATCAGAGCATCCCTAAGCGTCGTAACTTACCTGCTCAATAAAATTCAGCCAGTTAAATAATCAGCCAAACAAAGAATTTTTTGCCAAGTTTGAGCCTAGTTCTAGAAGACAAGGAAAAAAGAAAAAAGAAGAAAACAAAAATACGCTCTTCTTAGCAATTTTGAGCCTAGTTCTAGAGAGAGAAGAAAAATAAGGAAAAGAACACCTTTTCTTTGCAATTTTGAGCCGAGTTCTAGGAGGCAAGGAGTGCGGCAAGGGAACGACCTCAAGGTCGTGACCGCGCCAAACGACGCAGCCGACGACGAAATAGGCCAAAATTGCAAAGAAAAAAAGAAAAATTAGCCTTGAGCTTGTATAGCAGTAATAATCACAGTATTCACGATATCGGCAACAGTGGCGCCGCGGCTCAGGTCGTTTATCGGCTTATTGAGTCCTTGGAGAATCGGGCCGATGGCTAGAGCGTTTGCGGAGCGCTGAACTGCTTTGTAGGTGATATTACCAGAGTTGAGATCAGGGAAGACGAAAACGCTAGCCTTTCCAGCGACTTGTGAGTTTGGCAGTTTGGTCTTTGCTACTTCGGGATCGATGGCAGCATCGTATTGTATGGGGCCTTCGACTAGCAGTTCAGGTGCTCTTTCGCGGACGAGTTTTGTGGCTTCACGCACCGCATCAACGTCGGGGCCAAAGCCCGAGTCGCCTGTGGAATACGATAGCATGGCAACACGTGCGTCAATATTGAGCGAATTGGCAGTTTGTACCGAGGCAAGAGCGACATCGGCTAGCTGTTCAACCGTGGGGTTGGGGATAACAGCGCAGTCACCATAAAGCAGGATTTTATCGCGCAGGCACATGATAAAAGCGCCCGAAACGGTTTTAATTCCAGGTTTTGTTTTGATGAATTGTAGCGCTGGGCGAATCGTATCGGCGGTAGAAGTCGTCGCGCCAGAGACCATGCCTTGGGCATCGTTCTTATAAACCATCATGGTAGCGAAGTAGCTTTTATCGAGCATGAGCTCACGCGCCTTTTCGATAGTCATGCCCTTAGCTTTGCGCAATTCTGCAAGAGTTTGGGCGTAATCCTCGAATCGCGCATCTTTTGCTGGATCTATAATGAGCAGGCGATCATCGATCTTGAGCTCAAGTTCATTGATTTTGGCCTGGACTGCATCGGCATCGCCGAGTACAACAATGTCGACGAGGTCATCGCGTCGCAGTTCCGCAACTGCTTTGAGGATGCGCGGCTCCGTTCCCTCGGGCATAACAATAGTTCTGCGGTAGCTCTTGGCTTTATTGCGCAGTGAGCGCAAGAAGCAGCGCGGCGTAGTACAACAACATGGGCTGTGCTGCAAAGCGCTGAGCGCGTCAGTATTGATGTCGGCGCCTTGAGACGAAATGCTTCCGAGCAACGAAATGCTAAGGGCGTCTAGCATGGGTTTTAGCGCCGAAAGCGCTGCGTGGCTAACGTTATACAAAATGATGCCCGCAATGGAAAGTCCAACATTTTCGTAGCTATTGCGCACAATAATTGCGTCATCGCGGATCGTGTCTGCGACTTTGTTGGTAGCATCTACAATCACTACGATGTGCGCCCCTGTATCGCGCGCGAGTTCGACGTTGTAATCGCTAAGCGCGGAGTAACTGGCCATGCAAATAAGGAATTCTGCCGTTTCCATTGCAGTCGCGTGTGCATCCAGCGCTGCGTTAATCACGGCATCTACATCGTTTTTAAGCAATAGATTGCGCGTTATTTGTGTATTATCGGCCGAAGTATAGACTGCTACAGACACCCCAAGTTCCTTAAGTGAGCGTTGCATGGCTTGCGCAATGGCATCACGTGGAGCAAGGAGATCGTTGGCGAAAAGCATGAGTGTTGTCGACATGTGATTATCCTTAATGCAGTGGGAGGCATCAGACTCGCCCCGTCACATGAGAAGATACACCGCTATCCCTAAAATGACAATAGTACTCGCCCTAAGCCAAATTTCGGCGAACAGCCCTAGCTTCGCAAACCAAGCGTTCACTGTATCTAGAGCGTTCACTGTATGGAATACTTAGATTTATTCGATAACAATACTTTGAGACCTTTGAATGAAAGGCATAAATGGGGAAACATCTTTTCTTGTGCAACAAGAAAAGGGTTTCCCCCCGTGCAAAGCTCTCTATTATTGAATAATCCTCCATGTAGTGTTTTATCTGGCAAATTTCCCATAAATCACCTATAAATTAGATTTGTTTTTTAGTTCAATAATCGATTCATCTCCACATATATTTCTTATCTTCAACCTCAACGGTTCGTTTTCAGCTCTTATGGTTCCATCCCAGAAATCTTTTGTTTCGTTTCCGTTCACCGTGATATAGCCTTTTTTATCAATCTTAATTTCACTGTCGGAATGCCATTCGCCATCGTTTGATGTGCAGTCCAAGGAAAGGTACTCGATGCACTCTAATCCTGTATCGCTTATCTGAATGGGCTTGAATTTTTTCCTTCCCTTGCTTTGTGCCAGAGAGCGCATGTTGAAATCGTCTATTTTTCCCAAAACCCGGTCGCTTACAAAACGGACTATTTGGACAACATATTCTTGCAATAAAGTGCTTGGATCTCTCTCCACAGACCACTCGACCTCATCATTAATAACCACATCCGATAAAACGGCTTTCAGATCCTTTAGCTCTACTTCTATCGTCGTTGGATTTTCATTGTGAATGAACTTACTTATTTCTTTTTCATCGACGAGGTCAATGTAATAAAGAATAACTTTCTTCGTTGAAGGGGGCAGGTCAGGAAGGTGAAGATGAACGATTTCGTTCATCGCGGGTAAATCAAGAATTTTGGCTGAGCTATCCATGAGGTTCGGCACATAGACAGGGACACGCCCCAGACGAGAGTGAGTAAAAGAACCGGCCCAAAAATCACTTAAGTTCTCATCTTTTTTCAGTCCTGGAATTAAGCTATAGAGTTTATCCATCGTCTGAACAGGGTTTCTAAAAAGCGATACACCATCTTGAATTTCGTAAACGGAGAAGGAAGCCCCGTCCTTGTATAACCTGTCTCGCATGGTTTGAATGCTGTTTAGGCCAATATCAGAGGTGATAAAGCGACGATTAAGCTTAGATGCTACTGCCGCAGTAACGCCGCTACCACCAAAGAAGTCACACACCAGCATCCCTTCATCAGAAGAGGCTTTGATAATACGTTCAAGCAAGGATTCTGGTTTTTGAGTTGCGTAATTAATTGATGTTCTTTCTTTAGCGACTGGATTTATCATAGAAATGTTCCAAACATCTGGCATAGGAACTCCCTTTGTGGGTTCATCTGTCTGAATTGAACGCCTTACTCCATCTTCTCCAATCACACTTTTCCAAGATTTTCCCTGTGCACTTGATTTTGAGGATTTGGGAATATACAGCTGGTTAAACACGTGATTGCCATTATTGTTTTTTGTGTACCAAAAAATGGTATCGTGATTTTTTGCAAACTCTCTTCCAGCGATATTCCATCTCCGGTAATACCAGACTATTTCATTGCAGAAATTATCCTCTCCAAAGATCTCATCCATTAGGATTTTTACGTAATGACCAATATGCCAGTCCAGATGAACGTAAATGCTGGCCGTCTCACTCATAACAGATTTAATGGCAACAAGATTCTCAAACATCCAATTGAGATACCTTTCCTTATCCCAAATGTCGCCGTACATCTTCTCTTCAAAACTACGGAATTCATCCGTCATATCGACTTCTTCGCCGATATCAGCTAATTCTTTTGCCTTGTCTTTCAGTTCCTGCTCTGCTTTTTCGATAGCATCGGCCACTTTAGGATTGCGACGAATGTAAACTTGCTTTGCATAATCGGCACCGCTTGCAAATGGAGGGTCTATGTAAACCAAATCCGCTTCTATGCCGTGTTCTTTCATATAGGCACAGGTAGATAGACACTCTCCGCGAATAACCATGTTCTCATTTTCAGAGGCACCAACTTGCTCTATTTTTCAAGCTCGTAATAAGGCATTCCTCGCCTTACATGTTCAAAGACGTCGGTATCTCCTCTATATCTGAGAGTTCTTCTGAAATTATTTAAAAGAGCCTGACCCTCAATAGGCTCCGGAGAGTAGGGTACGTACTTCTTTGGCATATTTAATCCTCCACAAAAAATGTTTTTATTGTTCTAATGGCTTGTGACAAACGTTCTGCTTCCGCCAAGGTATCTTCCAGATAAAGGTAGTCAAAACGCTTGTATTTATAACGTGCATTGTTTTCGTTGCAAAAGATATTTTCCACAAACGCCCTTTTCCTTTGGAAGTTTGGATCATTTGCGTATATTTCACCTTTTGTTTCTACAATGAGAGCCTTATGGATTGACTCTCCTTTTTGATCGCGCTTTAATATCAAAAAGTCCGGCGTGTATGATCCGATATATTGATATCCGCCATTTTTCTTGTAGCAACGTATTTTAAACTCCGTCAAATTATCGTCGCCGTTATAGTAAATTTCTAATTGAAGATCTTGGAAATCTTTTAGAGTCAGTACTTCCGCTAAGAATTTCTTTTCAAAGTCACTATCCATGCGGTAAGGGAGGTAGTGATAGCTGTAATCCACATAATTTGCCACGCTGTACTGAGCCTGAATATCTTTTACAAGTTCAAATTGACCGATATTTTTCAGTGATTCAATAGCCTCTTTTACTTCCGGAGTCAGAACAAGCTGACCGGCATCATGTGAAACAATGCGTTTACACTCATCCTGACCGGGCATGAACATGTTTGGATGTGCCGTTTCTATTTCCGGGGTGAAACGCATAATATCTAGCAACGTAGCATTTCCCTTGATGAACTCTTCTTTTTTCTTCAATGAACGCTTGGGAATGAAACTTTTTCTTATGGAATCCAAAAGCTCGGAATAGGTATAGGAAGAAGAAAGGTAGTGGATACCTTCGTCCTCGTAGGTAATCTGTTCATACAAATTTTTAAAGATTTCTGCATACGATGCAAGGCTATCGAGAGAAATCCCCGTGAAACTGGTTTTTGCAATATCCCTTACGAAATCAAGGTATGACAGTACCCGCTACCCACGCTCTTTTTCTAACACACCAACTTCGGAGCGTTTGCCTGTGAAATCTTGAGTCCAAGCGAGAACATCCTGCTGCTTTGCTTGTCCAGTAACAGAATTAAGAGAGTTTTCCACATTCAAAGGTTCTTCGTTGATAAGAGCCTGATACTCTACCTGAAGCTGATAGTGGTTAAGCTCGGGAACTCTTAATCGTTCCATGCGATTATACCTTTTTAATGTTTCGTAATTAGAAGCCCCGCCTTTTTGAAATTCTTCAAGATTCGTCTTATGTTGTTTCGCCAATTGATCATTTAAGATTTCTGCATTTCCATCATTTAAGACGATTAAAGCTGATTCTTTTTTACCTTTTTCTACTTGGCGCAAACAACGGCATGAGGTTTGTAAGACCATGTTTTTCGGCGAATCACTGGTTTGGGACAAGATGACTCCCGTTAAAGATCGGCAATCCCATCCTTCTTTTCCGATTTGAACAAGAAGAATAATCCGAATTGTTGAAAATGGCTGGTCTAATGCTGCAAACTTAGCCTCGTTTTCTGCAGGCAAACTATAGTCCTTGTTACTACGATAATATTTCAAAATATCTGTAGAAGGGTTAAGTCCATATTCGACAGCAATCCGCTCAACCAGAGGGTATACTTCTTCTTCTAGGGTTTTAATCTGGCCACAATAAATGGCAATCTTCGCTGTTGTTCCATCTTCGTATACCTTGTCTGCATATTGCTCAAGAAATGCTCGCAATCCGTCTTCGGTGATGTTTAAGCGATTCCGATCTGTAGACACCCGCACTTTAGGTATCTTTAAAAAATTACCAATGCCCTCAACCAATGGATAATAATAAACAACATTCGTTATTTCCTGCATGGCAACGTCTAAGCTGTCATTTACAGAGAATTTTTCTTTCTTAGAAAGGTAAGGGGTGCCTGTAAAACTGATTACAGACTGGAACTTGTCCCCTGCAGCCCATCGATTGATTACCCCTCTTAATTTAATGTCATCTGTTGCGGCATGATGAACTTCATCGACAAATACGCTAAGGTTGGGAATCTTTCCCAGTAAATTTCTTAGCTCGTTAGCCTGTCTGTCCTTGTCATCTTCACTATCTTCAAAAAAGTTTAGTTGCCCGGATTCTACCGTTATACGGTCAAGTATGACTTTTTCAGCATTGGTAATCGCCACCAAGCCAAAGAGCTCTTCAAACGGCTGATGTAGAGCAATTTTTTGAACGTTTGGATTACGAACTCTGTTAGAGCGTTTAGCACTGCTTTGCTCATCTAGGACTTCAAACTTAAGTAACTTTTTGAGTTCCGAAGCCGCTGGTTCAGGAATAACCCAACTGGGATCAAATTCCTGAATCGTACGCAAACTTGGAACCACTGAAGACTTTAATCCTGAAGGCGCCATAATAACAAAATTATGCGCAAAAGCCTCGTTTTTCGGTTCATTCAAAGCAAAATACAGATCCAAGTAGATGAAAGCTGCCATTAAATATGTTTTTCCAGCACCCATAGGAAGAGAAAAAAGATAATCCGTATAATTTGCGTTATAAAAATACTCCTCCCAAAATTTTGCAGCATTTATTGCTTCAGAATCTTCTTGAATCGCATTGATAATTTTTTGAGATACAACTTCACCATCTGTTTTAAGACTTGCAAATTCATACATCATCAGTAATGCTGGATCTGCAGTCATTTTTTTCTTTACGCTTTCTGCCAGGGGAAGTTCCGATACATCCAATGAGGAAAAAACATCTGTAGAGAACAGCTCGGCTATGGGCTTAGCTTGATGCTCAATTTTTAAATATAGATAGGTTTTTACAGCTTCAATTTGTGCATCGCGCAGGAAAGCACACTTTGTCATATAAGAGATGAGATCCTTGATTTGGCAATTTTCTGAGCCAAATCACTCATCTCTCTTTTTTTGAATAATTTGATTTATCATCGTATCCGCTTGCCTCCTGCTAAACTACTCATGATCAGCACTATTACGCTCATCAGCTCCTCCTGAGCGAATCCAATCATCTACTTCTGACAACTTAAACTTCCAAAGTCGCCCTAATTTATATGCGGGCATGTCTTTTTTTTCGATCCATTGGAGAATACTGTCGCGCCCAATGCCAAGGTGTTCTTGAATTTCTTTCATGCTCGACCATTTTTCAACCGTGTTGTCGTCCACTTTCTACCTCCAAGAGTTGTGTATTTACCACATCTATTACAACGTTTAATGCGTTTGCATCACCTGGGAAGCAATCTTGATTATTTGCATCCATCATCTTCCACACACTGATTGCCTTATTCTTTTTTCCACGAGAATCAAAGTCCACCGACAGTTTTACAATTTTGTTAGGCTCAACAGTTTGTATCGGAATTACTCTTATTGATGGACGTATGGAAACATCTGCTTCATCCATGCATTTTAAGTATCGATCTTTCCAGGTAACTTTTCCCATGTTGTGAATCACCCATGTGTGGGTGATTTTTTTATAAAAAGCCACTTGATAGTTCTGCTCAATCGGCGAGTTCTCAACCCAAAGACCATCATTGCGATAGAGCGTTCTGATATACCGTACTTTTCTTTCTTCAGAATTATTTAGGTAAGCCTGATAAGATGCAATGATAGTTTCTCTCTCATCCTCATTTTGATGAATAATGATTTGCAACTGATCTGCCAGTGCAGCAACCCAAGCCTGTAAATTAACTTCTGATTTTGGAATTTCTACCTTATCCATAGCTTCACTAGCATGTGCCACATCAAAAAGCTGCATTAAAAATTGCTCTACAATTTCATGTTGTTTTGGATTTGGGATTTTCTCAGAAATGTCAGAACTTAATGCTTTCCCGCCATTAAAGAGCTTCTGATAGTAGTCAGGTGAGTAGTGCAAGTATGCTCCAGCGCTCTCAAATAATTTTTTCACAAAAACTATTTGATTTGGAACAGATGTAGAGCGCTTATATGTGAGTTTGCAAAAATCACTAAATTTCAAAATGGCACTCCTTTCCCTTCCAGCTGCAGTACCAAAAAAGAGTCCTTGCGGTACCACATATTTTCGCCCAGTACCTATAGCTAGTACCATTCACAACTTCGTAATCTATACACGAGGAATGAAACAAAGCCCTCGTGGACATTGATGTCGAAGTTGCATTAATTATACCACGTATATCGACGTTAATCCACAAAAATAGACATAATTCTTTCTTGCATATTCTGTAGCAAAACATGCACTGCATCGATTAAACATCTTATCGAAGTTAGCAATGAGCTTTGAGCAGCTTCGAAACGAACTGCTCCACATGCGGGCAAGCGTTCTGCGTGACAATTCAACTGGAAGGCTTTATGAACTGCCTTCAGCAAAGACACCCATACATGCGCAGATCTGCAAAATCTTCGGTGTTAAGTTCAGACAAAGTATCCGACGTTATAAATAAACGACAACGCTTCAATAAATAAAATACGGTTTTAAGTAGTGCCTCGTTTTTTTTAGAGCTGCGCATAAATACTATGTTTTTTAATTCCTACTGCGGAAGTCGGGAAAAAGCTAATATCTTACTTAGGGCTCGCTCCCGTTGAAAGACAGTCTAGTACTTCGGTTCGGGGAAGAGCACGCCTTCCAGGCGGAGGGAATGCTACTATACGCTCTAAACTCTACATACCCACACTAACAGCAATGAGGTGTAACCCGACAATTAAAGCATTCGCAGAGCGACTTAAAGAGAAAGGAAAACCTATGCTGGTAATAATCACTACATGCATGAAGAAACTAGCATGCTTATGTTTTGGTGTTTGGCATAGTAAGGAAAAGTATAGACCCGACTATGTCGCTAGCTCGGCAGCGTAAAACACGCTGTTGACCAGTACAGCCCGTGTTCAGAGTGCACGCGCGCCCTTAGCCCGTCGCGCATGCATAGGTACATG
>Ga0265293_10004164_pt1 | contig 25796 bp, 18 predicted proteins | sample Munlanlewell138R_FD_192505 | JGI IMG/M metagenome (GOLD analysis project Ga0265293, IMG submission 192505) | Leachate microbial communities from a municipal landfill in Southern Ontario, Canada - Leachate well 138R | ecosystem: Engineered > Solid waste > Landfill > Unclassified | place: Canada...
ATAGATAAAAAGCTAGACTTTATATTATACTTAGGAGCGTTTGTTTGTGAAGCTGAAGCTGTTGTTGGAACTTTCTATGATTTGAAGTGGTATTTTGAAAATTGACATCATTTTGCCTTGTTGTAAGGAATCTAGAATATCTACTATACTTTGTATATACTTGCGAGTATTAATTGGAAATTTCAATTCATTACCTTGACGACAGTTAAAAAGCGCCCAATTCTGTATTGTTTCCCATTCGTAGTTAGGATTCCAATAATAGGCTAATGAATGAATAGAAATTATATTATTTGTTAGCTTATCTATATCATTTTTATATAAAGGTGGTATCTGTATAACGGGTTGTCTTAAATCACGAAATTCAACCGGAACATGCTCAAATCCACTTCGTAATCGTTGCGATAATGGCTCGTAGCTGCGAATGCCTCGCTGTTCATTTGCAAACAATTCATTAGTGCCAACAAATACAAACATACAATTGACAAATTCGTTTGAGCTACAACCATCTATTAAATAGCGAATATTTTCATAGATTATTTGACGAATGTCAGAACGTTGGTGCATAACACTTTCTAGCTCGTCAACCAATATGATAAGACCTTGATAGTTTAATAAAGTTATTAGCTTAACAAAGGTTTTTAGGAATGATAAAGCGTTAGTGCGATCAATCTGACCTTTTATACCAAATTGTGCTTTTAATGATGCAGGCATGTTTGTTTCGCCTTTAATCCAGGAGCTGGCTGCATTAGCTGCATCTCCATTGTTTTGAATTCTAGCACGTATATATGCCAAAAAGGCTCTAGTAAAGTCTCCGTTTAATTGGCTGATGGCAGATGTCACGTCATGTATTTCTTTTGATGCAACAGTAGAATCAGTATATGTTCTTAGCTTAGTTAACCATTTATCAAAAATTTGCTCAAATCCTGTATTGATTACATCTAAATTTTGAATTGATAAGTTGTGCATTACCTGACGGTACATGTCTTCCCATTTATTCAATGTAAATCCTTGATGAAGCTGTATTTTTGATACTACAAAGTTATTTTCAATAGAAAGTAGATGAACTTTATGTAACAGCATTGATTTACCTGATCCGTAATCTCCGGTAATTAGTTTAAATATGCTATGATCTTTTTCTGCAAGTTTAAGACAACGTGAAATTTCTGCGATTTCATGCTCACGACCAGCTAATAATGCATCTGTAGAAACGTTTGGTACAACACCGTTTTTTAGAGCAGTTATGATTTTAGTTGCATCAGACGTTGAAAGGTTAGATAGATTCATGATTATAATCCCTTTTGCAGTTATTTTGGTTAGCTTTTATATTTAGCAAGCATTATAATTACAATTATAAATGGATAATATTGAATTGTCATTAAAGTTAATATGGAGGGATATATTTTGAAATTTGTTTTTCCTTTAATAATGGGTTTTTCAATCATACAAATTATCGGAATAGGTATTTTAATTAAATATTTTAAAACATATTGGTTAATATCAGGCTACAACACAATGTCAGATGACAAAAAGCAAAAGGTCAATATTGAAGGGTTAGCTAGCTTTATTGGGAATATGTGCTTCGTAATAGCGGCTATAATGATTTTAGCAACAATATTTATTATGATGGGATATGAGTTGTTGGGGGGAATAGCTTTTGCGTTGCTTGTTCCGTTTAGTATATTCTTAATTATTAAATCACAAAAGTACGACGGAAATACAAGAAATGCAGATGGTACAATGACAACTAAAGCTAAGTTAATAGCAGTTGGAATAACTGTTTTTTTAATCTTGGTAACTATCGGGGTATCTGTATCGCTTTATTATAGTTATCAGGCTAGTGAGATAACTATAGAAGATGGATACATAATAATAGAAGGCTTTTATGGTGAAGATATACCGATTAATGAAATTGATGATTTGTATATAGAAGAAACTCTGCCTAAAATAACTTTCAAGAACAATGGTTCATCAATTGGAAACAAAAAGAAGGGTAATTTTAAATTGGAGGGTATTGGTAAAGCAAAGCTATTTGTTGACACGTCAAAGCCTCCGTTTATTTACATTGAATGGAACGAAAAACTTTTTATAATGAATACTGATACTCGTCAAGAAACTGAAGCATTATTCGAGGCAATAGTAGCGGGGGATGCCTTGTTAAAATCTAAGACAAATTAAAGGTTATGCTTGCTATAACTTGACATGAAAAAATAGGTTATGGTATATAAGAAAATAAGAGATTAGCACTCGGTGGGCTAGAGTGCTAATTTTGCCTGACATATGGATAAGCTATAACTATTAAAGATTTTAATGTAAAGGAGAGATTGAATTTGGCTAAGAAGCAGTTTAAAGCAGAATCTAAAAGACTATTAGAAATGATGATTAACTCAATTTATACTCATCGGGAGATTTTCTTGCGTGAGTTAATTTCGAATGCTAGTGACGCAATAGACAAAATTTATTATAAAGCGTTGACTGATAATGATATAGCGTTTGACAAGGATAGTTATTACATAAAGGTGGATATTGATAAAGCTAACAGAAAGCTTATTATCTCTGATACTGGAATCGGAATGACTAAAGAGGAGCTTGAAAATAATCTGGGTGTTATTGCCAAGAGTGGTTCTTTAGCATTTAAAAAGGAAAATGAGCTTAAGGATGGCCATGATATTATTGGTCAATTTGGAGTAGGGTTTTATTCGGCATTCATGGTAGCTGATGTGGTTACGGTTATCAGCAAGGCGCTAGGCAGTGATGAAGCGTATAAATGGGAGTCTAAGGGTGTTGACGGCTATACAATTGTCCCATGTAAGAAGGAATCAATAGGAACTGAAATTATATTAAATATCAAAGAAAATACAGAAGATGACAATTATGATGAGTATTTACAAGAATATCAATTGAAATCTATTATCAAAAAATATTCGGATTTTATTCGCTATCCAATTAAAATGGACATTTCAGAGCGTAAGCTTAAAGAAGGTAGCGACGATGAATATGAATATATTGTTGAAGAGCAAACAATCAATAGCATGGTACCAATCTGGAGAAAGAATAAAAATGAATTAGCTGCCGAGGATTATGAGAATTTTTATATGGAGAAGCATTATGGCTTTGACAAACCGTTAAAGCATATCCATATAAGCGTTGATGGAGCAGTTAGATATAATGCCATCCTTTATATTCCTGAAAAGATGCCATATGATTATTATTCATCTGAATATGAGAAGGGTTTAGAATTATACTCTAATGGCGTATTAATTATGAATAAATGCGCAGACTTATTGCCTGATTATTTTAGCTTTGTCAAGGGAATGGTCGACTCAGAGGATTTATCGTTAAATATTTCTAGAGAGATGCTGCAGCATGATCGACAATTAAAGCTAATAGCCAAGAATATTAAGAACAAAATTAAGAGCCAATTACAAAGCTTATTAAAAGATGAACGCGATAAGTATGTGGAGTTCTATAATGCCTTTGGCAGACAGTTGAAATATGGTGTGTATAGTGAATATGGTAGTAATAAAGAGTTTTTGCAGGATTTACTAATGTTCTATTCATCAACAGGGAAGAAGTTAGTAACGTTAGAAGAATATGTATCGAGAATGCCTGAAGAACAGAAATTCATATATTATGCTACGGGTGCAAGTAACGAAAGAATTGATCGTTTGCCGCAAACAGAATTAGTAGCTGAAAAGGGATTCGAAATATTGTATTTCACTGATGAAATAGATGAGTTCGCTATCAAGATGCTAATGTCGTACCAAGATAAACAGTTTAAGTCTGTTTCTAGTGGTGACTTAGGAATTGAAGTTGAAGAAGCTAACAATAACAATGATGCGGAACTGGAAGCTAATAAGCAATTGTTTGAGGCAATGAAGGAAATCTTGGCTGATAAGGTTAAGGAGGTAAGAGTGTCTAAACGATTGAAGACACACCCTGTATGCTTATCGACTGATGGTGAAGTAACTATTGAAATGGAAAAGATACTAAACCAAATGCCGAACAGCCAAACCGTTAAAGCTGATAAAGTATTAGAAATAAACACAAATCATCAAGTATTCAATTCATTAAAGAACGCATACGAAAATGACCAAGAAAAGCTTCAACTGTATACGAACTTGTTATATAATCAAGCGCTGCTTATTGAAGGATTATCAGTTAATGATCCAGTAGAATTTACTAATGATATATGTAAAATTATGGTATAATAATTGTTCTATATAAAGCTATATCCCAAAAGAGCTTGTGTTCAGATCGGATTGTAGTAATAGCAAATTGTAGTAATAGCAAATTAATGAATGTAAATTACTATTAAGTACAAACTAAAGGTAGATATTACCTTATCATTTCATGCGAGGAGATTTGCTATGCAAAAAGTAATTAAGAATAATGTACATTGGGTCGGAAAAATTGATTGGGAGCTTAAAAGCTTTCATGGGCACGAGTATTCAACTGAACATGGTTCATCATATAATGCTTATCTAGTTCGCGAGCAGAAAAATGTTCTGATTGATACTGTTTGGTTACCGTTTGCCGATGAGTTTGTCGATAATCTTGCTAAAAATATCGATTTACAAGAAATAGACTATATTGTCGTTAATCATGGTGAAGTTGATCATAGCGGTGCATTACCTGCACTTATGAAGTTGATACCTGACACACCGATATACTGCACGGCTAATGCTGTGAAATCATTGAAAGGGCAATATCATCAAGATTGGAACTTTAACATTGTAAAAACAGGGGACAAGCTTGATATAGGCAATGGTAAAGAGCTTGTGTTTGTAGAAATGCCTTTGTTGCATTGGCCTGATAGTATGGCAACCTATTTAACACAAGATAATATTCTTTTTAGCAATGATGCCTTTGGGCAACATTATGCGGCTGATAAACTATTTAACGATACTGTTGATCAATGTACGTTGTTTAATGAAGCGATTAAATATTATGCTAATATTCTTACACCATTTAGTGCCATATTAAAGAAAAAACTAGCAGATATATTAGCACTCAATTTAACGATTGATATTATCGCTACTAGCCATGGCGTAATTTGGCGTGATAATCCAATGCAAATTGTCGACAAGTATGCTAAATGGGCGGACAACTATCAAGAGAATCAAATTACTATTATCTACGATACGATGTGGAATGGTACTAAGAAGCTTGCCGAAAAGATATCAGAAGGCATTACAGCTGCTGATTCCAATGTGAATGTGAAAGTTTTTAATATAGCAAAAACAGATAAAAATGATTTAATTACAGAAGTGTTCAAGTCTAAAATGGTTGTAGTAGGTTCGCCGACCGCAAACAATGGTGCTTTAAGCTCAGTAACTGGATTTATCGATTTAATGAAGCACCTGAAATTTAAGAATAAGCGTGCAGCTGTATTTGGATGCTATGGTTGGAGTGGAGAATCTAACAAAATTCTTAATGAAATGCTAGAAAAAGCAGGTTTCGACGTAGTAAATGAAGGTTTTAAAAACTTGTGGAATCCGGATGGACAGCAAATGCTTGCAGCAATTGAATTTGGTAAACAGTTAGCTGAACAATAAAGAATTTATAAATAAAGAATTTATAAAGGCATTCACCTATGTTTAGGACTGGTGAATGCCTTAGTTTTGTTTATGTAATTGCTTACTTTTCTTTACACTAAAGCAATTGACTCAATCTCAACCTTTACATCCTTCGGTAGACGAGCTACCTCAACACAGCTACGTGCTGGATAAGGTTCGTTAAAGAATGATCCGTATACTTCATTGATTTTAGGGAAATCGTTCATATCCTTGATGAATATTGTGCATTTAATGACATTTGTCATGTCTGTGCCAGCTTTTTCAAGTATAGCTTTAATGTTATTTAGGCATTGACGCGCCTGTTCTTGCACATCTTCGCTGACTAATTTACCTTCAGCAGTGAATGGGATTTGCCCACTTGTAAATATCATTCCATTTACTTTTACTGCTTGGCTGTATGGTCCGATTGCCGGAGCAGCTTTATCTGTATTAATAACTTCTTTCATTTTCAACTCTCCTCGTATCTTAGATTTTAATAAGACTACCTCCCAGTGCTGCAAGAGGTAGTTCTTTTAATTATATACTAGAAACCGCCATATATAATGCCTAGTACTAGTACGACAACTGATACTAAAACAAATGCATATTTTGCTATTGGTTCCCACCATGCGCCAACTGGTCGTTTAGCGCCTTTGTTGATTTCGGCTCTGGCATTAGATACACCGAATATCCAGAAGAATACAATTGCCGCTAGCACAGCACCTAATGGTACCAAATAAATAGATACGAAATCGGAAAAGAATCCGAAATTATCTAAGCTTAGGCATAGTGGTATCCCAACAAGGAATCCAAGTATTGCGACTATAATAACGCTAGTATTCCTGCCTATGTTAAATCGATCCATTACAGCTTCAACTGGTACTTCCATCAGGTTAATTGCAGATGTTATTGCCGCAAAGAACACACTTAGGAAGAACAGTACTCCGAAAATATATCCACCTGGCATCTCAGCAAATACTAAAGGTATGGTAATAAACAGTAGCGGTGGTCCTGATTCGGCTGGCAAGTCAAACGCAAAAGCTGCCGGTATTGTTGCAAAAGCCGCTAATAATGAAGCGATAGTTGTGTAAAAGGCAGTATTGAAAGCTGATGAAGGAATGTCTTGGTCATCCTTTAAGTAGCTACCATATACTAACATAGCGGCACCGCCTAAAGCAACCGTAAAGAACGCTTGCCCTAATGCCATAACCCATGTAATTGGGTCAGCTAAATACGACCAATCTGGAATTGTGATAAAGCGAATTCCTTCGATTGCACCAGGAAGAGTTACGGATCTAATCGCTACGATTAGTAGTATTACAAATAACGCTGGCATCATTATCTTATTAGCTGCTTCAATTCCGTTAGATACCCCTAATTTAACAATTATTAAGGTACTAATAATCGCCACAGCGTACCATATCAAGCTTTCTGTGCTTCCAGCGAATCCACCGAAATAAGATGGTACGTCTATATTATCAAAAGAACCCATGATTGATAATACTAAGTATTTCATTACCCATCCAACAACTATTAAGTAGAATACGTATACGCCAGTAACTCCTAATACAGGTATTAACCCGAGAACTGGACCAAGTGATGACCCCTTTTGCTTTAGTACATTTTCAAAGGCACCAATTGCACCTCTTTTTTGACTTCGACCAAAAGCAAACTCGCCCATTAAGCCGGTTATACCGAGAATGAAAATAAATATGAAATAGGGTATTAAGAATGCTGCACCGCCATAAGCACCTAAGCGCCAAGGAAACATCCAAATACTCCCTAATCCCATTGCTGCACCTATACAAGCAAGAACGAATCCGTAATTGCTCGTCCATGTATCTCTATTTGTATCTTGACTCATTTAAGAACCTCCTTTCAAAAGTTAATTTCCATTTAGTTTGTAATATGATAATCTTTATTGTTACTTAACAGGCTTTAATCTGGCTGTGAAGTGACGTAATATTTTAGGCTCATAAGTGAATTCTAATCCAATTAATGTATTGGCGTATTCTTTTACAGCTATTAATCCATCAGCTATTACATCCATGTGTGAAATGGTGTAAGTTCTGCGTGGGATAGTAAGTCTTAATAGCTCTAAAGGTGATTCAAGGTTTTCGCCTGTATCGGGGTCACGACCTAATAGGAATGAACCAATTTCAACAGCACGGACACCAGATTCTATATATAGCGCATTTGCTAATACCTGTGCTGGGAATTGATCAAATGGAATATGTGGTAACATTTTTTTGGCATCAACAAAAACTGCATGTCCGCCTGTTGGCTTTTGGTAAGGTATGCCGCCTTCTTCTAATCTGTCACCTAGATATTTAACTTGCCCAATTCGATACTCAAGATAATCTTCGTCGATACTTTCAACTAAGCCACGTGCCATTGCTTCAATATCTCTGCCAGCGAGTCCGCCGTAAGTTGGAAATCCTTCTAAAGGAACTACTCTGGATTGACATAATTTAAATAATTCTTCGTTATCTTTAAAAGCTAATATACCGCCAATATTAACCATTGGGTCTTTTTTGGCACTCATAGTAAAGCAATCTGTATAACTAAACATTTCCTTAACTATTTCGCGAACTGATTTATTTTCGTAACCTTTTTCACGCTGTTTTATGAAGAAAGCATTTTCTGCGTATCTAGCTGCGTCCATTACTAACATGATTCCATGTTTTTTGGCTATTTCGCTTGTTTGGCGAATATTTTCCATAGAAATTGGTTGTCCGCCGGAGCTATTACACGTCACAGTTATAATAATCATACCGATTTTGTCGGCGCCTTTTTCTTGGATGAATTTTTCTAATGCTTCTAAATCGAAATTACCCTTGAAAGGATGCTCAACAGCAGTATTAAATGCTTCGTTAATTAATATGTTAGCTGCTCTACCACCTGATATTTCAACATGCCCTTTGGTTGTATCAAAGTGATAATTACTAATTGAATAGGTTTTACCTTCTAGTAAAACAGGGAATAGCACTTGTTCTGCACCACGACCCTGGTGAGTTGGAATAGTGTGATTATAGCCGAATATGTCTTTAACATTTTCCACTAGATGGAAGTAGTTGCGACCACCTGCATATGCTTCATCACCTAACATAAGCCCTGCCCATTGATTATCACTCATAGCACCTGTTCCGCTATCAGTCAGTAAATCAATATACACATCTTGAGAACGTAAGTTAAAAAGATTGTAGCCTGCATTTTCTAGTGCTGTTTGCCGTTCTTCTTTAGAAATCATTTTAATTGTTTCTACCATTTTAATTCTAAAAGGCTCCGCCTTTGGTCTTTGTACCATGAATATACCTCCAAAGTTAATTATTATATTGCTATATTTAGAATTTGCTGTTTAATGCTATCTATGCTAGGAAAATTTTTCTAAAGAAATAAAGAAAACTTGGCATTCGCCAAGCCTCTGGTGAAGAGAATGCCTTAGTTGCACTTATGTACATCAGATATAATGTTATAAATACTGATGTACTAAAAAAAGCAGATGATAAAGTGCATTTTGCAACTTTTATCATCTGCTTTAAAAACAATATAGCTATATAAGGTTATACTAAAGCTGTATAAACTTAAGGTATAGAACTAAGTTTGCTTTGTTGTTACTTCTTGATTTCAAGCTTAGTTTCGTTTAAGTAACGATTTGTCTCAGCAACAATAACTCCACTTAATCCGATTAATCCAATTAAGTTTGGTGCTGCCATTAAAGCATTCATTACATCAGAGAATGTCCATACTAAATCTAGCTTCGCAACAGCACCAACGAATACCATTGCAATGAAGATATATCGATACCATGGGACTGCTTTAATACCTACAAGATATTCTAAGCATTTTTCCCCATAATAGCACCAACCTAGAATGGTTGAATAAGCAAAAAGAATTATGCTAATAGCAACTAATTGTGCACCACCAAAAGGTAATGTCATTTCGAAAGCTCTTGTAGTAAGGGTTGCACCTGTTTCGCCAGTAGCTAAAGCTTCGGATGTTAGGATTGTCAGAGCAGTTATACTACAAACGATAATTGTGTCGATAAATGTTTGTGTCATACTTACCAGTGCTTGACGACCAGGGTAGTCAGTTTTTGCAGCTGCAGCTGCAATCGGTGCACTACCAAGACCAGCTTCATTTGAGAATACTCCACGCGCTACTCCGAACCGAATTGCGGCACCAACAGCACCGCCAGTTGCTGCTTCACCTGTAAATGCAGAACTGAATATTGAAGCAAAAGCACCTGGAATAGCTTCATAATTTATAAATAATATAATTAGCCCAGCTACAACATAGAAGAAAGCCATGAAAGGAACAAATATAGCGGTTACTTTACCAATACTCTTTATTCCACCAAGCACAACCAAAGCAGTAAATATAACTAATATAATACCAGTAATCCAAGTATCAATATGAAAAGTTGTTTCGATTGCTTTGGCTACTGAGTTTGACTGTACCATGTTACCAATTCCAAATGCGGCAATAGCTCCAAAGATTGCAAATAACACAGCTAACCATTTCCAACCGAGGCCCTTCTCGATGTAGTACATCGGACCGCCGGACATTTCACCTTTTTCATCAACGACACGGTATTTAACAGCTAGAATAGCCTCTGAGTATTTAGTAGCCATTCCGACTAAACCAGTTATCCACATCCAGAAAACTGCACCAGGTCCACCCATGAAAATAGCAGTCGCAACTCCGGCAATGTTACCAGTTCCAATTGTTGCGGCAAGCTGTGTTGTAAGAGCTTGGAAATGAGATATATCGCCAGGGCTCTCTTTATCCTTAATAAATATAAGCTTATGAGCATATATAAGCTTAGTAAATTGTATGCCCTTTAAACGAAATGTAAGAAATAAGCCAGTTCCTACTATTAGAACTAGTATTGGTGGACCCCAGACGAAATCACTGACAATTTTCAAGTAATGTAAAGCGGTTTCATTAAATGATTCGAATAACTGTTTGATTAAATCCATTTTTTCTCCTCCTTTATTATTTTTTTGTTTTTGAAGCTTACTGCTGAATATAGAGTATGTATTATAATCACATAGGTAAAAAGTAACTATAATAGTGATTATATAGGTTATAGTACTATATTCAGTATTATCGAACAATAAAAACTTTTTAAATTAGTAGTACACATCTTATGCGATAAAATTAAACTTTATTAACTGTTGTATATCAAATATTGTTAAAGAATTGGCAAAAATAATCTTTTTTGAACAAATACTGTAGTGTGTACATTCATATTTGCTATAATGACAGTAAGCAAACAGTTGAAGGAAGATAACATAATGAGTAAAACCTTAATAATAGCAGAAAAACCGAGCGTCGCAAGAGACATAGCTGCTACAATCATTAAAGCAAACAGTAAATCTAAAGATGGCTATATTGAGAGCGATCAATATTTAATTAGTTGGGCAATAGGTCATTTAGTGACTTTATGCGAGCCAGATGAATACAATCCGAAGTACAAAAAGTGGAATATGCTTGATTTACCAATTAGTCCAGAGTCGTTTTCGTTAAAGCCAGTGACCCAGACAAAAAAACAATTTCAAATAATAAAAGCTTTAATGCACCGCCATGATGTAGCGGAGCTTATTTGTGCTACAGATGCAGGGCGTGAAGGGGAATTGATTTTTCGATATATATATCAGCTTGCAGAATGTAGTAAGCCTTTTAAGAGGTTATGGATTAGTTCAATGACCGAAGAAGCAATTTACAAAGGCTTCCAAGAGCTGAAGGATGGAAGTGAGTATGATACACTCTATCAATCGGCAAGATGCAGAAGTGAAGCGGACTGGTTAATTGGCATAAATGGGACAAGAGCCTTTACAGTGAAAAACAATACAATATTCAGTATTGGCAGAGTGCAGACTCCGACATTAGCAATGATAGTAAATAGGCAATGGCAGATTCAAGATTTTAAGCCAACTGATTATTATGAAGTGAAGGCGATATATCAAAATTTCCATGGAATATGGATAAATACTGAAGATAATAGCACTAAAATAGCAACCATTGATAAGGCAGAACAAATAGCTAATCAAGTTAAGGGGATAACTGGTACAGTTATTGAAATCAAAAAGGAAAAGAAAAGCCAGCCATCGCCACTTCTGTATGATTTGACGGAATTACAGAGAGATGCTAATCAAGCATTTGGCTATACTGCCAAAGAAACATTAGATATTGCTCAAGCATTATACGAAAAGCATAAGCTAATAACTTATCCGCGTACCGATAGCAGATATTTGTCTGATGATATGAAAGATATTGTAAGTATGACCCTTAATAAAATTAATATAGAGCCTTACGACAATTGGATACAGAACATAATTAATAACTTAAAATTCACTACACGAATTATTAATAATAAGAAAGTAACGGATCATCATGCTTGTATTCCGACACCTAGAACTCCAAACCTACAACGGTTAAATCCAAAGGAACGAAATATTTATGACTTGCTTGTTAAGCGGCTCATTGCAGTGTTTTACCCGAATTATCAATTTGAAACTAAAACAATATTAATAGAAAATCAAGGACATGTATTCCAGTCTAAGGGCAAGTCAGTTATAGATTGGGGTTGGAAGATGATTTATGCTAGTGATAATAATAAACGAAAAAATGATATAGACGAAGAACAACAGCTTCCTCAGCTGAAAAGAAGTCAACAAATTGAATTTTTGGATTCTGAAATAATGAAAAAACAGACACAACCACCAAAACCTTATACTGAAAGCACATTACTTAGTGCCATGGAAAACGCCGGTAGGATGGTTGAAGATGAAGAACTGAAGGAGCAATTAAGGGATAGTGGATTAGGTACACCGGCTACTAGAGCATCGATTATTGAAAGGCTGATTCAGGTTGGATATATCGAAAGGCAGAAGAAAGCACTTATACCTACTGCCAAAGGGATGGCTATTATTGAAGTGATTCCTATAGAGCTTCAGTCGCCAGAGTTTACTGGTAAATGGGAGCGTGCATTAAATAAAATGGCAAAGGGTAATTTCTCGACAATTAGATTTATGGATAGTATTAATAATTTCACTAATTATATAGTAGCTCAGGCTCGCCAAAGCAAGCCGATAAAGAAAACTTAGCTTAATGAACTATGCATTAAAATAGTAAGGTGGAGATAATGCCAGTGGAACAAAAAAGGATATGGGAAATTGATTTACTAAGAGCAATAGCAATAATATTGATGGTTGTATATCACACAGTATATGACTTGAATAGTTTTGCTGGCATAGATATTGATTATAAAAGCCCCTTTTGGTACTGGGAAGGGAAGACAGCGGCATTAACATTTATTTTATTGTCTGGTATAAGCTGTGGTTTAAGCCGACGTAATACTGTTGTAACTGGATTGAAAATATTTGGGCTAGGCATGATTGTGACAGTTGCTACCTATTTGTTTCTGGAACAATATTATGTGAGATTCGGTATTCTACATTTTTTAGGTGTTTGTATGATGCTATACCCAATACTCAAAAGGTTAGATAATTCAATGTTACTAGTGATTGCTATAGTAAACGCTATACTAGCAATGCCAATTGACAATATGATAGTAGATACGCCGCTACTCTTACCTTTAGGAATTATGCATAGTGGCTTTGCATCTGCTGATTACTACCCATTAAGCCCTTATTTATCAGTGTTTGTCTTAGGAATTCTAGCATATAAGAATTACTATTATAAGAAGCAAAGTCTATTTCATAAATTAAATTTTAATTTAGAAAACAAAATAGTATCACAAATCAGTAAACATTCGTTGTTAATCTATATGATTCATCAACCAATTATAATTGCTATTATTTATATCGTTAAGATTATATAAGTTACTTTTAGACTTAATTGTCCAATAACTAGCCCTTAGTTAGATTGAGCTGTATCTAATGCTTAAAGCTTGTTTATATAATAGCGTGTGGTATAATATGGATATATAATGGGGTTATTTGATAAGCAGGATAAGAGAAATATTCATGTGATTAGGAATGTATATAGAGATAGAGAGATAAAGAGATAGATATTGTGGGCAGAGGAGTAGCTACATGGGGAAGCATACAAAAATAATTATAGTTCTTTATGTGCTTGCAACTGTTTTGTTTTTTAGTTGGCTTATCTATAACATACAACCAAACTTGCAATATCAGTTAAATTATAAGGAAAGAAAATATTTAAAAGAGCATGGTAATAGTATTACATTTATTGGAGATGAAGGATACCCGCCATTTTCATATACATATAATGATACATACATGGGTTACGAGGCGGATTTAATAAGATATTTACAAGATGATTTAGGGATATATGTTAATTACGCTCAAATGAATTGGAATGAAGCTATCAATTTATTGGATTCTGATAAAAATGTTGTAATTACAGGGATGAAGATTTCGGACGAAAGAAAAGTAAAATATTATTTTACTGAGCCATATTTAGTGTCTACTCAAGCATTGGTAACTAGTGCGGACAAGCCTGTAGCTACTTTGGCATCTTTAAATGACATGACTGTGGCAGTTCAGGAAAATTCTATTACTTATCATCTGGCTAAGGAGTATAATGCAGAGAATATTATAGTAGTAAAAGATCCATTACAAAGTTTTGGTCTACTACTTGATAATAAAGTTGATGCTTGGATGGAGAATAACATGACTGCGCTTTATTACTTAAGATTGTATAATCAGGATCAGTTTTATAATATTACTGCATTAAATGAAACAACTGGTTATTATGCAATGTCGCTTGCTAGAGGTAATGAAGTGTTAGGCAGCATTATCAATAAAAGTATACAAAAGCTAAATAGAAATGGAACTATGTCGCTATTAGATTATAAATGGTTTGGGATTATTGGACATAGACCATTTGCAGATAAAACAATATGGTTTTATGGTGTTATTATTGCTTACATTATAATAAGTTGTATATTTATTCTATATATCTGGAATAAAACATTGCATTATCAATTAGCTAAGAAGACGAAGGATTTAAAAGTTGCAAATTATTTATTAAAGCAAGAAAGAATTAAAATGCAAGATTTATTAGAAGGGATATCGATGTCTTTTGCAACAGCGATTGACTACCGAGATAAGTATACAGGTAATCACAGTAGAAGGGTTGCCAGTATTAGCTTAATGATTGCTAAAGAAATGGGACTTTCGGATAATCAGGTATTTGAAACATATATTGGTGCATTACTACATGACGTAGGCAAGGTGGGTATACCAGATGATATCCTTAAGAAGGAAGGTCCATTAACAGATGAAGAATATAACATTATCAAAAAACATCCTGAAATAGGTGGGAGTATCTTAGGAGTTATTAAATCATATGAAGAAATTAGAAATGCTGTCAGTTATCATCACGAACGATATGATGGACGAACTGATGGCTCCTATTGTGCATATCCTGGCGAATTTAAAGGGGAAGATATACCTTTAATAGCGCGAATTATTGCTGTGGCAGATTCATTTGATGCAATGATTACCGATAGACCATACCGAAAGGCTTTGAATCATGCTACTGCGATCGCAACAATCGAAGCAGCTTCAGGGAGGCAATATGATCCTAATGTCGTAAATAGTTTTTTGCAAATCGTAGATAATATATAACATCAATAGAGTCGAAAGATAGATAATAAAATTTCTGTCTGGAAGACTCTTTTTTACAAATTTATATTGCAATTTTATGCAGTGAAATGTATAATATTGCACAAATGATTTATTCGAAGTTTCACTTTATCTTAATGTAGCTACTAATTTTATCTTAATTTAATTACGAAATAGGAGGGCTAGCGATGAATATTGGAATTATAGGCGTGACAGGTTATGGGGGTATTGAGTTGCTGCGATGGCTCCGATACCATCCTTATATACAAGTTACTTACTTAGGCTCTCACTCACAAGCGGGAATAGACATAACGGAAGTATATCCCCATTTAGAAGGGCAACTTGATTATATAACTGATACTGAATTGAAGGAAATTGATGTTGAAACCATTGCAGAAAAGACTGAATTAGTATTCTTGAGTTTACCGTCAGGAGTTAGCAGCAAGCTAGTTCCAGTTTTATTAGATAAAGGCTTAAAAGTAATTGATTTAGCGGGAGATTTCCGCTTGCGTGATCAAGCAATACATGAGCAATGGTATCAGAAAGCTGCACCAGCACGACAATATCAAAGCAAGGCAGTATATGGATTAACTGAGTTTAAAAGAGAACAAGTTGCCGAGTGTTCATTTGTGTCTAATCCTGGTTGTTATCCGACTAGTGTTGCTTTAGGATTAGCACCATCATTAATAAAAGGTTTAGTAGAGCCATCTAGTATAGTTGTTGATGCTAAATCTGGGACTTCTGGTGCAGGAAGGTCTGCTGCAATTGGAACATTATTCTCCGAAGTGCAAGAGAGTATTCACGCTTATAAGGTTGGTCAACATCAGCATACTCCAGAGATAGAACAATTTTTAAGTGATGTTACTGGTAAAGCAGTGCAGGTGATGTTCACCCCGCATTTAGTGCCAATGACCCGAGGGATCTTAAGTACAATTTACGGACAGCTAACTGCTAAAGCTAAGCAAATGGATTTAACAACTGATTCGTTAATTAGCTTATATAATAATTATTATAAACAAGAGAAATTTATTAGAATTCATAAATCCGGACAATTCCCGAAAACTAAACTGGTATACGGAACGAATTTTTGTAATATTGGCCTATATGTTGACCAGCGCACGAGCAGAGTAGTAATTGTTTCTGTAATAGATAATATGGTTAAAGGCGCTGCCGGGCAAGCGATTCAGAATATGAATGTTATGTGTGGTTGGAATGAAGCGACCGGCATTGATGCTATTTCATTGGTTCCATAGTGGCTTGAATTATGCATAAATACGATGTATACAATGCATAAATATGCATTGAAAATGAATATAAAAATGAATATGAATGTAAAAATAAATATGCATTGAAAATGAATATAAAAAAGATGCGGGAGTGTAATAAAATTATGGATTTTAAAATAGTTGAAGGTGGAACTATAACTACACCGAAGGGCTTTCTTGCTCAAGGGATATATGCCGGAATTAAAAGAAAGAAAAATGATTTAGGAATTATATACTCGACCACACCAGCAAATGCAGCGGGTGTATATACATTAAATGTCGTTCAAGCAGCTCCATTAAAGCTTACGAAAGAGGCGATTAAGCATTCTAAGAAGTTACAGGCAATAGTAGTCAACAGTGGCAATGCAAACGCCTGCACAGGTATTGAAGGTGATAAGAATGCTTATAGAATGCAGGAGCTAGTTGCGAACGGGTTAAACTTACCTAATGATATGGTGGGAGTTGCTTCTACAGGCGTAATTGGGCAGCAATTGCCTATGGATTGCGTAGAGACAGGTATTGAGATGGCGCTGGCAGGTCTGTCTGAGATAGGGGGTAATGACTTTAGCGAGAGTATTCTTACAACAGATACAATTGAGAAGAATATAGCGGTACAACTTGAGATAGATGGTGAAATTGTATCTATTGCTGGAACTGCCAAGGGATCAGGTATGATTCATCCTAATATGGCAACCATGCTCGGATTTATAACTACGGATGCAGGGATTGAGCATCAACAGCTACAAAAATTATTATCGAACGTTACCGATCAAACATTTAACATGATTACAGTAGATGGTGATACTAGCACCAACGATATGGTCATTGTAATGGCAAATGGACAATCGAATGTTGTACTTGATGAGTCACATGAACAATGGAATCAATATCTAGCAGCTTTCAATCATGTAGCAGAATATCTTGCCAAGGCGATTGCTCGTGATGGTGAAGGTGCAACTAAGCTGATTCAAGTAACAGTTAAGCAAGCAAATAATTATAAAGAAGCCGCTATGATTGCTAAATCGGTTATTGGTAGCTCACTTGTAAAATCTGCGGTTTTTGGGGCTGATGCAAATTGGGGTAGAATTGTAGCTGCTGCAGGATATAGCGGAGCCACATTTGACCCTGATAAAATTGAAGTATATTTAATGGGAACATTGATTTTCCAAAATGGCATGGGTGTATATTTTGATGAAGAAGCAGTTCAGGCAGCTATGAATGATGAGCTTGTGACAATAGAGTTATGTATGAATCAAGGCGAACAGCAGGCAACCGCTTGGGGTTGTGACCTGACCTATGATTATGTTCGCATTAATGCTAGTTATCGTACTTAATCTTAGTAAATCAGCTTAGATGCTTATAAATTGAAACTATATAGAAGCAAGGTATTAAATGATTAAATAATTGATTATCTAGTGTAGCCAAATTAGACATGAAATGGGGGGAAGTATGATGAATGCAGTATTGCAAAGAGCGCAAATTTTAGTAGAAGCATTACCGTATATTCAGGAGTTTTCAGGTAAAATTGTTGTAGTTAAGTACGGAGGAAGTACGAGAAATGAAGATGCATCGTCATTCTTCCTAGACTTAGTATTAATGAAGCAGGTAAATATTCATCCTGTTGTTGTACATGGCGGTGGACCAGAAATCACATCATTATTAGAGCTGATGGGCATAGATGTGAAGTTCGTAAATGGGTTACGAGTTACCGATGAAGCTGTACTAGATGTGGCTAGTATGGTGTTAGTTGGTAAGATTAACAAGCAAATTGTTTCGCAAATCCAAGCATATGGTGGCAAGGCTATCGGGGTTAGCGGTATTGATGGTCAATTATTATTATCACGTAAGAAGCAGAACACAGAAGTGGATTTAGGCTTTGTCGGTGAAGTAGTTGAAGTAAACCAAAAGCTGCTGCTAGGACTTATTGAAGAAGGCTATATTCCTGTAATTGCACCACTAGGTGTTGATCATCAAGGTCAACACTACAATATTAATGCAGATACTGTAGCTGCTGCTGTTGCCGGAGAATTAAAGGCAGAGAAGCTGGTGCTATCAACTAATGTGCCAGGCTTGTACATTGAAGAAAATGGGGACAAAAAAATAATTTCGGCAATTGGTGCGAAGAAGATTTCCCAATATATAGAAAGCGGACAGATAAGCGGCGGTATGGTGCCTAAGGTTGAGGCTTGCTTAGATGCGATAAAACGTGGAGTAAATAGAACTCACATAGTTGATGGAAGACAGGAACATGTGCTGTTATTAGAGCTGCTAACTGATACAGGTGTTGGCACGATGGTTACGAAGGAGGATAACCTTTATGTCTAATGTTATGAATACTTATAATCGTTGGCCGATAAGCGTTGACTACGGAAACGGAAGTTACATTTGGGATACTGATGGGAACAAATATTTAGATTTTACATCAGGAATAGCTGTTAACTTGTTCGGGCATAATTATCAGCCATTAGTTGAGATAATTTCAGAGCAGGCAGCTAAGCTAATGCATGTATCGAACCTATTTCATATACCTAATCAGGAACAATTAGCAGATGCCTTAATAGAAGAAGCAGGTAGTGGCAAGGTGTTCTTTTCAAATAGCGGGGCTGAAGCTAATGAAGCAGCAATTAAATTAGCAAGACGTTATCATCAAAAGCTACGTGGTGAAGCTCGTTACGAGATTATTACCTTTTATAAATCCTTTCATGGTCGTACATTAACAACGATTACAGCTACAGCACAGCCGAAGTATCAGGAAGGTTTTCAACCGTTACCAGAAGGGTTTGTTTATTGCCAGTTTAACGATTTAGCAGCTGTTGAGGCATTAATTACTGATAAAACAGCAGCGATAATGTTTGAGCTTATTCAGGGTGAGGGCGGCGTTCATACAATAGACCGTAATTTTTTACTAGGTTTACAAGAGTTAGCGAAACGCCATGGTATTCTATTGATTGTAGACGAGGTTCAGACGGGCATGTATCGAACAGGTTCAATGTTTTTGTGGCAGCAATTCGGATTTCGCCCAGATATCTTTACTCTCGCTAAAGGTCTAGGTGGCGGAGTGCCTATTGGTGCATGCATTGCTACTGATGAGGTTGCGGCTGCATTTGTACCAGGGACTCATGCATCCACCTTTGGAGGTAATCCGTTAGTTACTGCAGTAGCAAATAGGGTAATAATAGAACTACAAAAGGCAGAAATCCAGCAGCAAATAAAGGCTAATATTATAGAATTAGAGATGCAGTTGCAAGCATTGAAACAGGATTTTACGGATGTAATTAAGGAAATAAGAGGTATCGGATTATTGTCTGGAGTCGAGCTTGTGGATAAACTGCCAGTTGCTCAATTAGCTACTAAATGTCGTGAATACGGACTTCTAGTAGTAGCTGCTGGTGATAATACATTTAGATTACTACCACCACTTAATACTAACAAGGATGAGATTAAGTTTGCAATTGACATTATTAGAACTTGCTTAAGAGAGATAGAAATAGAAACAGATGCTTAGAATTTAAACGTAATAATTGCAGCAACTAGAAAGGGGGATGACAATGCAAGGAATGCTTGTACTAGAAAATGGAGTTGTCTTTGAAGGTACACTAATTGGTGATTTGAAACAAACATATGGTGAGGTTGTATTTAATACTAGCATGGTAGGGTATCAAGAAACATTGACTGATCCTTCTTATGCTGGGCAAATTGTCATTATGACATACCCTTTAATCGGAAACTATGGTATCAATGCAGAGGATTTTGAATCGCATCGTTCCCACTTGGCAGGCTTTATTGCTGGAGAGCTGTGCCCGACACCGAGTAATTTTCGTAGTGTGTTTACTGTTGATGAGTACTTGAAATCACAAGGAGTTGTGGGCTTAGCAGATATTGATACTCGTCACCTTGTTAGAATAATTCGTGAGCATGGAGCTATGAAAGCTTATATTATTCCTAAAAGCATAGATTGCAATATTAAATCGCTAGAATTCCCTGAACTATCTAAGAATTTAATTGCTGGCATTTCTCGCAAAACACGTGCCACATACGAACCTGCAAATCTCAAAAATCCAACCCATCATATAGTAATTTACGATTTTGGTCATAAACAAAGCATGATAAGGTCTTTACACTCATTAGGATGTAGAGTGACAGTTGTGCCATATAATATGACGGCTGATGAGCTAGTGAAGCTTTGCCCGGATGGAGTGTTGTTCTCAAATGGACCGGGAGATCCAATGAATTTAATTGAGATAGTTCCTGAACTAAGAAAGGTTGCAGAGCTCTTTCCAACGGCAGGAATTTGCTTCGGACATCAAATGCTAGGATTAGCTTTTGGCATGAAAACAAAAAAGATGCATTATGGACATAGAGGCGGTAACCATCCAGTAAAGGATTTAAAAACTGGCAAAGTCTATATTACATCTCAAAATCACGGATATGTTATCGAAGCAAAGTCGCTAGATGCTACTGATATGCTGGTAACTCATGTTAATGTTAATGATAGTACCGTTGAAGGCATTAGACATAAATCATTACCAGTATTTAGTGTACAATACCATCCGGAAGCATGCCCAGGACCGAAAGATACGCTATTTTTCTTTGAAGATTTTATTAACGTGATTAATCATAATCGAGAAAGGTGTGAAGCAGTTTGCCCAAAATAACATCAATTAAGAAGGTACTCGTAATTGGATCAGGGCCGATTATTATTGGGCAAGCGGCTGAATTCGATTACGCAGGAACACAAGCGTGTAACTCATTGAAGGAAGATGGTATTGAGGTAGTACTGGTAAATAGTAATCCAGCAACGATTATGACCGACAAGGATATGGCGGATAAAATATATATAGAACCACTAACTGTGCGTTCGTTAACACAAATTATTGATAGGGAACGCCCAGACGGTTTATTACCTACACTCGGTGGACAGACAGGACTTAATTTAGCGGTTAAGCTTTCGGAGGCAGGTATTCTAGATAAATATAATGTTAAATTGCTAGGAACTTCTTTAGAGGCTATCAAGAAGGCAGAGGATCGTGATTTATTCCGCAGTTTGATGTTAGAGATTGGTCAGCCAATACCTGAAAGTGAAATAATTGATAATTTAGTTGAAGCTGAGCAATTTGCAGCACGTATTGGCTTCCCGCTTATTATACGACCAGCCTATACCCTTGGTGGTTCAGGTGGCGGTATAGTTGACGATCATGAACAATTAAGAGATGTAGTTAGTCGTGGTCTTTCCCAAAGTCCAATTGGGCAGGTTCTAATTGAGAAGAGTATTAAGGGCTGGAAGGAAATTGAATTCGAAGTAATGCGTGATGCAAACGATACTTGCATTGCAATTTGTAGCATGGAGAACATTGACCCTGTAGGAGTTCATACAGGTGATAGTATAGTTGTTGCACCGGCGCAAACCTTGACAGATTATGAATATCAGATGCTACGTTCGGCATCACTAGATATTATTCGTGCGTTAAAGATAGAGGGCGGTTGCAATGTTCAGCTAGCTTTAAATCCGTATAGCTTTGAGTATTGTATTATTGAGGTAAATCCTAGGGTAAGCCGTTCTAGTGCTTTAGCGTCGAAGGCAACAGGCTATCCAATTGCTAAGGTGGCTGCGAAGATTGCCGTAGGGCTCTATTTAGATGAAATATTAAATCCTGTCACAGGCATAACCTATGCTAGCTTTGAACCAACAATTGACTATGTTGTTATTAAGATTCCTCGTTGGCCATTTGATAAATTTCCGGAAGCTAATCGTACATTAGGCACTCAGATGAAAGCAACTGGTGAAGTAATGGCGATTGCTAGAACAATGGAAGCAGCCGTACTGAAAGCAGTTCGCTCGTTAGAAATTAAGATTCACACATTACGTCATCCTTTATATGCTACTTGGTCATTGCAAGAATTAACTGAAAAGCTATCCAAGCAGCCAGACGATATGCGCTTATTTATACTGGCTGAAGCTTTACGCAAAGGCATTACAGTAGAAAAGGTGCGAGAATTAACGGAAATAGACCCGTTCTTTACGAATAAAATCCTAAATATAATCCGTTGGGAACAACAGATAAAAAACACTAATGTATCGGAAATTACAGCAGAGCAAATACGTACATGGAAAAAGGTCGGCTTTTCTGATTACTATATAGCGGAGCTATTAAATAAGTCTGAAAGAGACATTCGTAGCTTGCGTAAACAACTACAAGTACTACCAGCATATAAATTGGTTGATACGTGCGCAGCCGAATTTCCAGCATCAACTCCATATTATTATTCAACATATACAGGGGAAGATGAGGTTGCCGTAAGTAATAAAGAAAAAGTACTTGTTATTGGTTCCGGGCCAATTCGAATTGGGCAAGGAATAGAATTTGATTATTGCTCTGTACACGCTATTTGGGCGCTAAAGGAAGCGGGTTATGAAGCTGTCATTATTAATAATAACCCTGAAACTGTTAGTACAGATTTTAATGTTGCAGATCGTTTGTATTTTGAACCGTTAATATTAGAAGATGTACTAAACATAATCGAAAAAGAGCAAATTAAAGGGGTATTTGTTCAGTTTGGTGGACAAACAGCAATCAATCTTGCTCATGGACTTGTGGATAATGGTGTCGAAATTTTCGGAACATCGATTGATGGTATTGATTTAGCAGAAGACCGTGATAAGTTCCGCAAATTATTAGATGCTTTAGAAATTCCACAAACTAACGGTGGTATGGCTGAGAATGTCGAACAGGCAATAATTGTCGCAGAAAGCATTGGCTATCCGTTGATGGTTCGTCCGTCGTATGTTATAGGCGGTCGTGCTATGCAGGTAATCCACGAGCAGGCAGAGTTAGAACGCTATTTAAACGAAGCGGTAGATGTATCAATAGGACGCCCTGTTTTATTAGATGAATACTTACCTGGCAAAGAAGTAGAGGTAGATGCTGTTGCCGATGGGGAAGTAGTATTGATTCCGGGAGTTTTCGAACATATTGAACGTGCAGGAGTACATTCCGGTGATAGTATGGCAGTATATCCGCCACAAAATATTAACCAGCATGTACTTGACACCTTGATTGAGTATACATCTGATATTGCCCGGGAAATGCATATTAAAGGTTTAATAAATATACAGTATGTAATTGTCGATGAAGTGGTATACGTATTAGAAGTTAATCCAAGAGCTTCGCGGACTGTACCGATCATTAGTAAAATTACTGATACGCCGTTAGTACAGCTTGCAACTAGAGTAGGGTTAGGAGAAACGCTTAGGGAGATGGGATATCGCAGCGGTTTAATTCCTAATCAAGATTTCGTTGCTGTCAAGGCGCCTATATTCTCCTTTGAGAAAATGAGTGATGTCGATATTTCTTTAGGTCCTGAAATGAAATCAACTGGTGAGGTGTTAGGTCTAGCTCGTAATTTTATTGGATCATTAGGCAAAGTATTTGCTACGGGACACATACGAGAAGTATCTGCCACCAAACAATTAGGGCTGCTATGCTCAATTAGCAATCGTGAAAAGCAGCAATCTATAGAATTGATAAAGAAGTTTGCAACACTTGGCTTTAAGCTATATGCGACACCGACTACAGCTAAAGCGTTAGAAGCGGAAGGCATGGAAGTGATTGAAGTGCCATGGCATTTGGTACAGATTCGTGAGATGTTTCGTCGAGGCGAAATCAATCTAGTTATCAATATTCCTACAATAGGTAAAGACCCTGCACGTCTTGGCTTTAAATTAAGAAGAATGGCAGTTGAATACGGGATTGGTTGTTTAACTGCGCTTGATACGGCGGAGGCTCTATGCCAAAGCATTGTCGAACGTGACAAATATTTACCGTTTACACTAGAGGAATTTTTGAGTGGAGAATTTTTGGAGAAATTATAGTAAGCAATTTAAGCAATTATAGCAAGCGATCTATGAAAGAGGGGTGCAAGCATTTGAATATTTTAAAACAATTGAAAGGCAAGGATTTCCTAAAATTAGCTGATTTTTCAACTGAGGAAATTTTAGCGTTACTCGAGCTGGCTGTTCAGATTAAAGCTGGCAAAGGGCCAAATAAACCATTAGCTGGTAAAACATTGGGAATGATTTTTCAGAAATCATCTACTCGTACACGGGTGTCTTTTGAAGTTGGGATGCTTCAGCTAGGAGGTCATCCACTGTTTTTAAGTAATAATGATATCCAGCTTGGGCGTGGAGAATCTATACACGATACAGCCAAAGTTCTTTCGCGCTATTTAGATGGGATTATGATTCGTGCACACGGTCATGATGAAGTTGAGCAATTAGCTGAATATGCTGATATTCCTGTCATAAACGGGCTGACAGATTCTTATCATCCTTGTCAGATGATGGCGGATATGTTAACTATTCAAGAGCATAAAGGCAAATTAAAAGGTTTAAAAATTGCATATATTGGCGATGGCAATAATGTTGCACATTCGATTTTAATTGGCAGCGCTAAGGTTGGTATGAATGTTGCGATTGCTTCACCTGTCGGCTATGAACCTGATGAAGCGATTGTAGAACAAGCCAAAGGTTTTGCAGAGCAACAAGGAAGTCAAGTATTTATAACTAACGATCCAGTGGCTGCAGTGCAGGACGCTGATGTAATATACACAGATGTATGGGCGAGCATGGGTCAGGAATCAGAGCAGGATGAAAGAGTACAGAAATTTGCAGGGTTTCAAGTTAATCAGGAATTATGTACTTATGCTAAAGCTGATTATATATTCCTGCATTGCTTGCCAGCGCATCGTGGCGAAGAAGTAGCTGCTGATATTATCGATGGCAAACATTCTGTAATCTTTGATGAAGCAGAGAATCGTCTACATGCGCAGAAAGCAATTTTGGTAGCTTGTATGAGTGATTAATATATTGCATAAAAATAATTAAAGGTGTACTATAAATTTCGTTATTAATAAAATTATTGACATTAATTACTAGGTGAAAGGAAGTTTGATAGATGGACAAAGAAAAAATTATTTTAGCTTATTCTGGTGGATTAGACACTTCAGTAGCTATTAAATGGCTACAGGAAAAATACAATTATGATGTAATCGCTGTGGCGCTCGACGTAGGAGAAGGCAAAAATCTAGACTTCGTTAAAGATAAAGCACTAAAAATTGGTGCTGTTGCATCGTATGTGATTGATGCTAGGGAAGAATATGCTAGAGAATTTGCATTACCAGCATTACAAGCTAATGCTTTATATGAAACTAAATATCCATTATCGGCAGCACTTTCACGTCCGCTAATTTCCAAAAAGTTAGTCGAAATTGCAGAAAAAGAAGGAGCGACAGCAGTTGCTCATGGTTGCACAGGTAAAGGAAATGACCAAGTTCGATTTGATGTATCAGTAACTGCACTA
>Ga0265293_10004166_pt1 | contig 25790 bp, 22 predicted proteins | sample Munlanlewell138R_FD_192505 | JGI IMG/M metagenome (GOLD analysis project Ga0265293, IMG submission 192505) | Leachate microbial communities from a municipal landfill in Southern Ontario, Canada - Leachate well 138R | ecosystem: Engineered > Solid waste > Landfill > Unclassified | place: Canada...
GAGATTGTGGAGAAGGTTTAAGATATGTAATCACTTTATACAGATTGAGGTACAAACAGGTTCTGTTTTATTTTCGGCATTAGTTATACATCAGTCTAAATCATCAGACAAAATTCTACAAACAACAGAGTATATTACAATGGAGGGGAAAATGTACTTGATGAATTAAAAAGGCATTCAAGGATCGTTTGCCCTTAAATCAAAGATAAATTTCTGAAATGTTTCCATCATTGCCTTATCATTATGTAATTACAATGTGATTGTTACTAAGAATGTGATTGTAATATAATTGCACCGTATGTAGAGAGTATGAACATGGGCGATTTCGCAGTATGAAAGACAAAGAGATCTATTTGAGTTATTTAAATAAACTTATATGAAAGAGGCTTAAATCATAATGATAGAAAATAACATACGTGAATTAGTAGAGGCTATAGGCGTTTCTGGAAATGAAGAATGTGTAAGTCTTGTGGCTAAAAATTTATTAATGAAATTTTTGACCAAGGTTGAAATAGATGATTTTTATAACGTGATTGGGTATCGAAAATGTGAAATAAAAAATCCGATTAAAATACTCTTAGATGCCCATATTGATCAGTCTGGTTTCATAGTATCTGATATTACAAGCGAAGGATGCGTTCGCCTTTCCAGTTTTGGTATTGATCAGCGTAATTTAATTGGTAATGAAGTTACTATTTTCACAAGGAACAATGAGTTGATTCGCGGTGTTATTGCCTCGTCTCCACCGCATATCATTGATCCGGACGAATTTAAAAAGTCTGTTCCAATTGATGATTTACTTTTAGATGTTGGCTTAACTGCAGAACGGGCAAGAGATAAAATTCGCTTAGGTGATTTTGCATCATTTTCAAACCAAGTTAAAGATATGCGAAATGGCACAATTATGGGTACGCCACTTGATAATAGAGTGGGATTTGCTTGTATATTAAATGTTTTAGAACTTTTGAAACTCGAAAATCTTATGTCTGAATTGATTATATGTGGCAGCACAAAACACGAAACGGGATTTCATGGCGCTAAAAACGTTGCTTGTAAAGAAAATCCTCAGTATGCAATTGTTGTTGATGCTTGTCATGCAAAAACATCAGCAACCCCTAAACATATTATTCCGAAGTTTGGGAAAGGACCTGTTATCAGCATCGGTTATAACAGCATTCCTCAATTAGCTAAAAAGGCTGTTGATATAGCTAAGAATAATAACATTCCATACCAAATTCGAGCGGATGGATATGTTATTGAAACAAATGCTTTTGAAATACAGGTGCAAAATAATGGTATTCAAACTATAGTTATTTCCTATCCTTTAAAATACAAACACTCGCCGGTTGAAATAGTGAATATTAATGATATAAAAAACACTTCAAAACTAATTGCTGAATTTATAAAGGAAATTGGAGGTGTAGTTTCTTGAAAGATTTGCTAAAAAATCTTTGCAATTTAGATGGAGTAGCTGGTTATGAAGATGATGTCCGAAAATACATAATGCATCAGATATCGCCTTATGCGGACACAATAGAAACAGATGCACTTGGAAATTTAATTGCTTTCAAAAAAGGAGAAAAACCGCGGAACCGTCCTGTATTGATTTGTGCACATATGGATGAAGTTGGCTTTCTTGTTACAAATATTACTGATGAGGGGCAATTGCATCTCACTCGCGTAGGCGGTATTGACCCTCGTGTTTTGATTGGCCATCGTGTTCGTATTGGCGATAATAAAATAATTGGAGCAGTAGCTCTAAATGGTTTTGGTATATGCAGTGATGAAGAAATAAAATACGTACCAGATATTGAAGATTTATGTGTAGACATTGGAAACACTAGTCGATTTGAATCTGAAAAAATAATTGATATAGGCGATCCTGTATATTTTGACAGCGATTTTATTGAATTAAACGATGATTGCGTAAGAGCAAAGGCTTTCGATGACCGGATAGGTTGTGCAATTATGATTAAAATGATAGAAAACAGTTTATTATATGATACTTATTTTGCTTTTTCTACGGGAGAAGAAGTAGATTGTAAAGGAGCAGAAGTAATTGCAAATAGAATCAAACCGGGAGTAAGTCTTGTCTTGGAAACAGCATTAGCCACTGATTTTGCAGAAATAAATGTGCAGAGGCAATCATGTCGCTTACGAGGAGGACCTGTTGTTTCTGTACTTGATGGAGGCACAATATATAACAAAACATTGAGAAATAGAATCCTTGAAGCAGCTGATAGACAACAGATAAAATGGCAATTAGGCAAGACAGGAAAAGGAGGAACGGATTCCGAGATTATACACATTGCAGCAGGAGGCTCATTGGCATTTGGCATGGGAACTCCGACAAGATATATTCATTGTGCATATGGTATTCTGTGCCTTTCTGATTTAATGGAAACTTTGAAAATGGCTACATTATTTATTAATGAAGTAGGTGAGTGCAATGACATCATTATATGAGCGATACCTAAAACTGCTTAATATTATAAATATGTCTGGGGTTAATGAGTCAAAAATGCTCCAAGAATTAGAGTCGTTAACCACATCTTTTGTTGATGAGAGTAGCATTCATAATGAACATTATTTTATATGTCACAAAAAAGGTTTTGGAGAAAAGATATTATTAAGTGCAGAAATATTGGAGCCATATACCTTTGTTGCTAATGGTATAAAAAAAGAAGGCTTAATTGAGTTTACCGAATTATATAATAGGGCATTACCGTCATATCTTATCGGAACTAATGTAAAGTTTCAACATGGCGTTATCGGAACAATACGCACAAAAAATGAAGATTTAAATAAAAGCGATAATATTGCATCTATCAATGCAGAAATGCTGTATATCGACGTTGGAGCTACTAGTGATACAGATTTGAAAGCTTATTTAAATATTGGTGATTACGGAATTATAAGTGGAACCTCGTATGAATATTGTGGCAATAAAATAGTTGGCCCCCACCTGAGTTCTTTTTCAACACTTATTTTAATGTTGGAAGTAATGGAAATATTGGATGATATTGCAACTGATATATATTTTATATGTTCCAAGTGGAAATATGGCTTAAATAATGATCTCGTAGAAAAAATTAATCCAAAATATATTATTAGTTTTGAATCACAATTATTTGAAGATATTTCTTTAAATGAGTTTCATACACCGATTAAATTTGATAAGGGCCCTTTTATTAGTAATGGCATCCCTAATACGTGCGAAAAAAATTTTTCTGAAATATTATATTGCACAGCAATCGAGAAGTCGATAAGTTTTCAAAAATTATTTGTCAAATCATTCGAAATAAACAAACGATATATATCAACAATAAAATTACCGATACGTCACTCGTTCTCAGCAATGGAGTGTATAGATTGTATGGATATTAAAAGAATAACGGATCTTTTAAAACACATAATTACTAAGATTCAAGAGGTGAAGAATGCATGAAGGACGCAATAGAATTACTTAACGGATTAATCAATAAGGCCTTAACATCAGGGCACGAAAACCAAGAAGCTAAATTTATTGAAAATATTTGCAAGCAATTTGTCGATAAAATAACGTATGATTCGCTTGGGAACTTGATTTGCCATAAACATGGTGAAGGAAAGCGTTTTATGGTCACAGCGCATATGGATGTAATAGGTTTCATTGTACTTCACATTGATATAAAGGGTCGTATCTTTTTTTCAACGGTCGGAAAATGTAGTGTAAATACTCTCATAAACACCCCTGTGCGTTTTGAGAATGGTACCAAGGGTTGCATTCGTGTTTTACAAGGAAAGGTAGAAACAAACAAAGACAATAAAAGCATTTTGACATTATACATAGATATTGGTGCTAACACTTGTGAAGAGACTATGGCTTACATTCGAGAAGGAGATGTTGCGGTCTATGATGCAACAGTTGTTCTCCAACCTTGGAATACCATAATGTTGCCCTTTGCAGATAATCTTATTGGTTGCTTAGTTTTGATAAATGTATTACAGCAAATAAATAATTATAACTATGACTTTTATGCTGTTTTCACTACACAGAATTTGCCTGGGTACAGGCTTTCGCTAAAAGAATGTGGTGGGCGAGGGGCTTATGCAGCCTCATGTAAAATAAAACCTGATATGGCGATTATTATAGATATTACAGAGGAAACATTTCGCAATAAATCACACAATGTTTCATTAGGAAATGGGCCTGTGGTTCGCCTTATGGATTCACGTACCATAAGCAATCCAAGGCTGATTCGATTAATTGAAAAAGCCGCACAAATGACTGGGCTTGACATACAATATGAGATTTTACAAAATGAAACCAATGAAGCTCATACTATTCAATCCTCCGAAATCGGTGTAGAAGTCTGTTCTATTAATATTCCGTGTCGTAATGCAAACACGTCTGGCGGAATCGTTGGTCTACAAGATGTAAATGCCACAATAACATTATTATCAAAAATAATAACACTATAATAATTTTAAATAATTTGTGAATACGGCAGTACTAATTTGACAGTCAAAATGACGGCGACATAAACAAATTTATAAGGGGTGAGCGAAATTGTCAATCAAAAGACAAAAGCGGATAGCAGTATTGTTTTTTGTTTCACTTCCAGTGCTATATATAGTCATCTTTAATATAATCCCATTTTTGAACATGGTATATTCGAGCTTTTTTTCAATGAATTATTCTCAAAATTTTGGATTCGTTGGTTTAGACAATTATAAAGAACTTTTGACTACACAGCCTTTCATTGAAGCATTATTTCGAAGCGGCTATTATTTATTTGGCGGAATATTGCAATTATTTTTTGCTGTAATCATTGCCGCTGTATTATGCAATAGAATCAGTCTAAAAAATACATATAAAGGAACATTACTATTTCCTTACCTAATTAACGGTATTGCAGTAGGGTTTATTTTCAAACATTTTTTTACACGTGGTTCCGTATTGGATACATTGCTAGGTGGAATAGGATTAAACTACTTGCCGTATTGGTTAAGAGATCAAAACATAAACAATATTTCATTGGCGTTTGTTTCAATATGGCGATATCTAGGTTATTACGTAGTATTGATTATTAGTGCGATGCTAACAGTTGATCGAACAATATATGAAGCGGCTATCATTGATGGAGCATCAAAGAGAAAACAATTTACACACATTACTCTCCCCAATATTATTCCAGTTATTTTCGCTTGTGCTGCATTGAAGTTGGCAAGTGCGTTATCGGAATTTGAAATACCTTACATAATAACGAGTATGGGAGCAAACAATACATCAACTTTTTTAATTGAAATTCATAAAGTAGCGTTTAAATATCATCGTGTCGGGTTAGCAAGTGTAATGGCTGTATTCATATCGATATTGATTCTTGTTTTATCAACATCAGTTATGGGGATATTGCATTATTATCAAAATAGAGAGGAAAATATCAGGTTGAAAAGTCAGTTCTCCTCTAAAAAAAGGAAACAGCAAATATGAAAAAAGAATATATTTATAAATTTTATAAATCAATATCCTCTCATTTTTTTTTAATAGCGATTTCACTAATGACGATTATACCAATTATAACTTGTTTATTCGCCTCATCAAAATCTGATGCTGAGTTTGCTGCAACAAGCAAAATTCAACCGCCTGACAATTGGCTTTATTTTGATAATTACTTATATATTATAAATAATAAAAATTTTATCAAAGCATTTTTTATTACGATAGGACTAGCTGTTGCTGCTGCGATGGTGTCTGTTATGCTTACAGCTATGTTAGCATATGCGCTGAATCGTTTGAAATTTAAAGGAGCAAAAATAATACAATATTTTGTTCTTATATTTAATATTGTTCCCGCAATTATGATGCAAGTCAGCGTGTACAAATCCATGTTGTTTCTAAATTTGGTAAATACTTTACATGGCTACATTATTTTAATGTCGGGCATCAACATAATCCCATTATATATTTTTATGCAATATTTTAAGAACACACCTACTTCATACGATGACGATGCATTATTAAATGGTTGCTCTTATATAGGCGCATTTTTTCGGATTCATATTCCGATGATGTTACCTGCGATAGTTACAGCTGTACTAATAGAAGGCATATATGTATTTAATGATTATTATCTTTCGGGACTTTACTTACAAGATAAAGATAAGTTTGCAACTGTTTCCAATATTTTGTATTCATTTACAGGACCATATGGAAACAAATACAACTTAATAAGTGCAGGCGTAATTATGTCTATTATACCAATGCTCATTATATTTATGATATTTCAAAAACGAATATATAATAGCATAAACGGAACTCTACATATATAATTCAATAGTGTAAAGTAGCGTATGAAAAACGGGACATAGCATTATCAAAAGCAAAAACGAACATTGAAAAGTGAAAAGCATATCTAAAGATTAAGACCTTGGGACTCTGTCCCAAACCCTGTCAGGGGAAATGAGCATTCCCCCTGAACCCCTGCTTTAATGGGGCTCTGCCCCAAACCCCGTCCTCGCCGGAAGGCAGAGGGCCTGTTATGTAACAGGCCCTGGACAAAAGGATTTGGGTGTAGTGCAGGATATCAAGGGTCTCCGGCTTCGCCTTCGATGAACGGGCAAAAACTGCCCGCCCTTGACATCCACGGTACTGTGGTGGCAAAAGCTTAGCAAGCTGCTTGTTTTGACAAAAATAACTGCTGTGACAACTCGATGAGTTTCTGCCACTTACCAGGCATATTGGGGACTGATTCGAGCTCCGGAATGATGTTCAAAGACTGCCAGTAGGTGTAGGAGTGTGGACGGAGGAAATTGTAGTATGCAACAAAGAGCGCTACATGAGTATTGGAGCCTTCCCCACTGCCATAGCCATTGGTGACCTGATAGGAGAACTTGAAAGTCCTGTTGAGGCGCTCGATGATTTGTTTAAGCCAGCGGTATTCAGAAGATACAGGATCGTCATTGGTAAGCCCAATAACTTGGATCAGGTTGAAGTCAAAGCCTTGCAGCATGAATTGCTGCTGTGCAAGCTTGTAGGCAGAATATCCATCAGCAGTAAACTTAAGGGCCATACCGGGGAAATCTTTGAATTTAGAGAAGGCCATGCGCATCGCAAGTATGCAGGGGCCCACATCTCGGGTGTTGGAAATCTGATATCCGAGGATAGACTTCTTAATGGCATCCATGATAAACCAGACATAGTGCCGAATGCCTCTGACTTTTGTGTAGGTTTCGTCGGCTGCAAGATAGTTAGTGGGTTTGTAATCGTAATCATCAATAAAAGGTTTAACGAGTGCGGCAGCAGTCCGTGCATAGTTAGCTACCATAGTGTGTGAGATTTTCACCTGATGCACTTCCCAGAGAGCCCTAGCGGTGGCCCGTGTAGAAAGCCCCAGATTGACATGGTATGTAAGGCAAAGCCCCATGATATGCGGAGAGAAATTCCGGAAAGTCAGATTGGTAGCTCCTTTGGGCAAAGAAGATAAGTCCATCTTGAAATAGTCGATGGTAAATTCCCGGTAGATGTAATGGAGTTTGAATTTATGCTTATCTTGCTGGTATTCAGCTTTTTCTTCGGGGGATAACTTGCCGAGGGCGTCGAGGTAGTATGAACAGTTCTTGTTGACACACTTATGTATGTTGAAATGCTTACGGTCCTTTTTCTTGACGAGGATATGGCCGCAGTAAGGACAGACTAAGGCGCCGATTTTAAAGTTGGTTTTGCCCTTGTCGAACCTAAGGCCGCAGACCTTGCACAAGAGCTGACCACGTCCGCCGGTATTGTCGTAGAGATAGGTATGAGGCGCACCACAGCGTTGGCATACTATACCAGCAGGGACAGGGTTGCTGCCTCGGGACTTGACTGGCTTAAGATCCTTGCCGTGCTTGGATTTGTAATCAGCAAGTATAGCCTTGTAATCCAACCTCTCAGGTTGTTTGATGACAGGGAGTTTATCAACAGTGAGTTTACTGTACTTGGGGCTTGTAATATTGTACTTTGATGATCTCAATGGTATGTTCTTCACAATGAACAGTAATAATTGATGGATTTGAGCAAGTAAAAATTGATTATATGCTACTAAAACTGATATAATTGAGTTTAAACAATGACCACCTTCCTTTTTGGGTTTTTGGTTTTGGCGACTCAATTATACCAGAAAACAGGGGGTCATTGTTTTTTTATATCAAAAAACCCTGCCTCCCTTGATAAATAGCATGTTTCAATATAAACCAAGTGTAATTAACTTTACACTAACTATAATTCATGGGGAGAAAAGAAAATGGAATTGCCAAGCGAATTACAAATAGCATTAGCTGAACAACTTATTGGTTCATCTCAATCGCAAATTATTGACGCCGCAGAAAGTATAAGTCTACGCTATAGAACTAGAAGTCCTTCAAAACAATATATACGCAATCGAAGTGAAGCCTTAGCTTATGCTATAGCAAGGATGCCCGCAACATTTGGAACAGTTTACAAGGCATTAGGTTATTCACTTGAGTTCATGGATGTGCCGCGAACATCATCGGTATCTCTGCTGGATATCGGTGCAGGAACTGGAGCTGCATCATGGGCAGCAAGCGAATTTCTCTCTTTAGATTCGGTGATTTGTATTGAATATGTAGACTTCATGCGTCAGCTCGGTGAAACCATGATGCGTCATAGTGAAGGTCGGTTAAAAAACGCAAATTGGAAGAATTTAAATATAGTCTCGGAACCTATAGATGATCAAGCGGAGTATGTCATTGCATCATATGTACTCAATGAACTTGAAACAGGGGCTCAACTTCAAGTAGCAGAGAAACTGTGGCGGGTGACAAAAACAATGCTATTATTTGTGGAACCGGGTACTCCAGAAGGGTATATGGTGCTAAAAAGAATACGTCAAAGATTTCTTGAACTAGGAGCTCATATTATAGCACCGTGTCCTCATGAATATGCTTGTCCTTTATCTGAAAAGGATTGGTGTCATTTCACATGTAGAATTCAACGGAATCGTTTGCACAAAATAGCAAAGGGTGGTGATGCGCCATATGAAGATGAAAAGTTTTCATATCTGGCGTTATCAAAAGAAAAAACAAGCACAAATGGTGTGCGTATTTTACGTCATCCTTATATTGGGAAAGGTCATGTGAAACTAGAATTATGCACAAAAACTGGCCTTTTACAAAAGACATTCACAAAACGTGATGGTGATCAATATAAGATCGCCAAAAAAGCTGATTGCGGAGATATAATCATGGAAACATGATATTGCAATTAGGGGGGGTAAAAAATGTACAATGATTCTTCGTAATGTATCATATAATGTTTCCATAAAATCTGCAAAGCTGAAAAAGGTTGTTAGGGTGTCCTTTAAACACTATAAATCTATTTTAATGGAAGGGTGTTATTTATGAAAAAGAGATTCGCAATAATATTAGCGTCAGTAATTTTTTTAAGCGGGGTACTTGCAGGCTGTTCATCTTCTATAGATACAAGAGAAATGGATGTGTCGATAGATGAAATACAGCTTGGGGAGGATCACACAGACCTAAAAGCATCTATAACTTTTTTAACATTCAGAAATGACCTTTTGGATCAATTTTCTGATTATGTAAAAGAGTTTAACAAACTATACCCCAATATTGAAGTAAAATACGAAGGAATTTCTGATTATGAACATGATGTTCTTATACGCCTGACTTCTAACAAGAAGTGGGGGGATATCATGATGATTCCGCATATTAGCAAAAAAGAAACCAGTGAATACTTTATGCCTTATGGCGATATTTCAAGCTTGGACAAAATATACAATTATATGTCAATATGGGAGTATGATGAAAAAGTATATGGTATACCATCTACTGGTATTGCATATGGCATTGTATATAATAAAGCTGTTTTTGCAAAGGCAGGGGTAAATGAGTTGCCCAAAACTCCTGATGAGTTTCTTGAGGCTCTTCGATTAATTAAAACCAATACTAATGCCATTCCTTTATACACAAACTATGCAGCGGGTTGGACTATGAGTTGCTGGGATGCGTATATCGGTAGCTGTGCAACAGGAAATGCAGATTATATTAATCAAGTATTTGTTCGCGAAAAAATTCCTTTTTCCAACAGAGGAAATGGTACATATCCATATGCAGTTTATAAAATTCTTTATGATGCTGTAGAACAAAAACTTATTGAAGATGATTATACAACTACTGATGACATGGGTAGTTATGCCATGATAAATAAAGGCGAAATTGCTTGTTTGGTTCAGGGCTCTTGGGCTATTGCAGAACTTCAAGCTGTAGGACCCAAAACGGATGATGTCAGTTATATGCCTTTCCCAATATCGGTAAATGGAAAGCAATATGTGCCAACAGGCCCAGAATATAGTTATGGAATCAACAAACATTCTTCTTATGATAACAGGCTTGCATCCATGATTTATGTAAAATGGCTTACACACAATTCAGGATTCTATTTTAGTGAACAAAGCATGCCGGTCGTAAAGAGCGATCGCCTTCCAGACTTATATAGTGTGTTTGATGGACTTGAATTCGTAACTGATACCCCACCATTATCAGGAGAAGAAAGTTTTCTTGATGACTTGAATAAAGAAACGGGACTTTTATTCAATGCTTATGGAAATGAAAAAGTTCAAAAAATCATCGAGCACGCTTTCAAAGGAGATAGAAGCTTTGATGACATTATGGACGAATGGAATAGTAAGTGGAACGCAGCGCAAAAAAAGTTTGGAATCGAGACTCGGTAGCATTTATTATTGATAAGGTGCTATAGTGATTTGTGTGCCTATTAATGTGTAACGGGCACACATATCCACTATAGATTTTAACATTTGGAATTCCATCATAATATGGACATTATATTCATTATATTATTTATATAGGTGTATTTTTATGAAATTGAAAAATAAATATAATATATTTGATAGTGTAAAGGTGCCCTATGAGTGTGTGCCTTTATGGACTTTAAGTCGCTTTTTATTATTGATTATTCACAGAATTGAACCTATATTACAGGTCTTGGCAACTGCCACATTCATAGACCGAGCCTTGCTATTTTTAGTTGGCGAAACTCCTTTTAGTGATTTAGTATTCCCTATCGTTGCATTGGCCACACTTTTAGCCATGAATAGAATATATGATGCTATTTGTTCTTTTCTAAATTGTAAAATTGAGAATGCGATGAGAATAAACTTCAGAGCAGCTATTGTAGAAAAACGTGCTGCCTTATTGTATACTTATGTTGAGGATACAAAAACATGGGATCTTGTGTCACGTGTAAGTGGTGCACCTGAACAAAATTTTCTTCAAGGCATGTCTGCGGTTATTGGGATTATAGGTATAATAATTGTCTCTATCGGTCTTTTGTCAATATTGATTGCACATGTTTGGTGGGCGGCCATTATTATTTTAATTGTTTCAGTTCCAATGGTTAGAATAGCAATAAAAAGTGGTACTGCTCAGTATCAAGTCAATATAGAGCTATCTAAAACTACACGTAAATATGAATATTTTAGTAGCTTATTGTCCGGACGTGAATCTGTAAACGAGCGAACTTTATTTGGTTTTTACAACTATCTTACACCACAATGGGCAAAACTTTATAATGACGCAAGAAAAAAATTTATGCAAGTCGAAATTCAATGGGCTAAAAAATCTAAAATTGGCGGTACAATTATGTCATTATTTGTCGTACTGATTGCATTTGCAATTTTACAACCAGTAGCAACAGGTGTAATAACAGTAGGTATGTATGTAGCTCTCATACAGGCTTCCACTGAAATGGTTCAAATAATGGCAGGCGAACTTCCTGGGTCAATAATTCAATATACAAAATTTATGGAGTATTGTAAAGACATTTCAACTTTTGTTAACTTAAATGATAACGAGGAGTATCTTGACCTACCTGACGATACTGCAATGGATTTTCAAACATTAGAATTTAGGGATGTAAGTTTTGAATATCCTGGCACAGGAAAAATGGTCCTTAAAGGAATTGATTTCACTCTTACTAAAGGAAAACACTATTCTTTTGTGGGAATTAATGGCGCGGGTAAAACCACTATTATTAAATTAATAATGGGATTATATAGTGATTATAATGGTCAGATATTATTAAACGGAGAAGATATAAAGTTAATAAATCAGCGGAAAAGGAAAGCCCTTGTTTCGGCGTTATTTCAAGATTTTGCTCAATATCCGCTTACTTTTCAAGAAAATGTGGCAATTGGTGACATTATACATATTGAGGACGAACACATAGAAAGTCGAGTACTAAATGCTTCTAAACAAATTGGATTGAATCAAACAATAAATGATTTGCCAGAAGGGATTTCTACGCCGCTTGGGCGATTCGTACATAATGGTCAAGACCTTTCTGGAGGACAATGGCAACGTGTTGCTATTGCCAGAACCATCCTTTCGCCAGCACCTATTCATATATTAGATGAACCGACATCAGCTGCTGATCCAATTAAAGAATCTGAAATATATCAAGAGTTTCAAGAAATAAGTCGTGGATGGACTACAATTTTCATTTCTCATCGACTTGGCTCAACTAAACTTGCTGATGAAATTTTGCTAATAAACGATGGAATAGTATCAGAGCATGGAACTCATGATGAATTAATGAAGTTGGGTGGCGTCTATTGTGAAATGTATGAGAGTCAAAGGAGTTGGTATCAGTGAGGACTTTTAAGTCAAAAACCAATAAAGGCGTAACGGCTATAGAGGCTATTGTTAACTCAGTTATTTTCGGATTCAAGAATCATCCATTCTTATTATCTGTTTGTGCTTTTACTAGTATGATGCACAGTGTATCATATGTCATGATAACTTTAGCTAACCGAAATCTATTTGATAGTATTTCGGGATTGGCAAATGGCAATGAGATAATTACTACTATTTGGGCTATCATTTTTATGGGTGCTAGTTATGTTGGGTGTCAACTTACCAGTGCAGTCGACACAGTGTTTTTTATGTATATACATAGAAAAGTATTGGGGAGATTATACGAAAAATTTCATGATAAATCTTCGCGAATTGCAGCAATTGATTTTGATTATCCATCTCGTCTTGATTTGATTGAAAAAGCAAAAAATGGAATTTCATCAACAATAGATACATCATTTTCATGGTTAAATATTGTGTCTTTTTTCACATCATATTTTATTGCAATGAGTTTTGTACTGCATTCCATCTCTCCTGTTTTACTAATTTGCATTTTTATAGCATTTGTTCCGGTTATAATAAGCCAATGGTTGAGGTTAAAAATATTTGTTAAACTAGAAGATGAGTGTGCCCCCATAAGAAGGAAAATGTCACATTATGAGAATGCAATTTGTGGAAAACAATATTTTAAAGAAACAAGAGCTCTTGGCGCATTTAAGTTTTTAAATAAGTTATATATTAAAACGATACAAGACCTTAATGAAAAGCAATGGTCATCCGAGAAGAAATCTAATCTTTTGCTGTTATATTCTCGATTGCTTACAGTGATAGGATATATAGCTGTTATTATCTTACTTGTGTTTTTACTTTCTACCAAAGAAATAACAATTGGTGGATTTGCAGCAGTTTTTTCTTCTTTGTATGTCATGTTTTCTATGGCAGAACACTTTTTTGGAATTGAACTGAGTCTTTTAGCACAAAATGCTGCTAAAGCAAAAAACTTATTTGAATTTTTCAGATTAGAAGAATGCATTGGCAATCAGGGTTCTTATTATAATGAATTAGGCATCGAATTACATAATGTTTATTTTACATACCCTAATGCAAAAAAAGAAGCATTGCGTGGAATTAATTTGAATATAGCGCCTAATGAAATTGTAGCCATTGTCGGTGAAAATGGTGCAGGAAAATCTACACTTGCTAAATTAATAATGGGGATTTATACTCCAAGCGAAGGTATGATCAAAGTAGGTGGTATGGAAACGAAATTAACAAGTCCACAATATATATATCGTCATTTTTCAGCTGTTTTTCAGAGTTTTATTAGGTATCAAATGACATTGTCTGACAATATCATAATTTCTGACAATGATATTAGTCAAGATTCAATAGACGATAATATTATGCAGGCTATCAAAGGGGCAGATGTAAATATTCAAAGCAATAGTTTTCCATCGGGATTAAACACCATATTGTCACGTGAATTTGATGGGGTTGATATTTCTGGTGGCGAATGGCAACGAGTGTCAATCGCTAGAGGGCTCTATAGAACTCATGATATTATTATATTGGACGAGCCGACTGCTTCAATAGATCCGTTAGAAGAATTTAGATTATATGAAAATTTCGCTCATATCTCAAAAAATAAAATTTCAATTATTGTTACTCATCGATTAGGTGCGGTTAAGCTTGCTGATAGGATTATTGTTTTAGATAATGGACAAATTGAAGAGTTCGGAACACATAATGAATTAGTGAATAGAGGCGGCTTATACTCGAAAATGTATAACGCCCAGACAAAATGGTACGACACTGCAAAAATATCGGAATAGTATTTGGAGGGGAAAATGTATAATTTTATTTTTGTGATTTTTGATACAAAAAAAGAAGGACTTAGTTCATGGTTAAATGTTGGCTATTTAACTTCTTCATTAAGGAAAATACCCGAAATTGAAGTTAAGCATTGTTTTTTCGAAATGCAGGATGTCGATAGAGCGATTAATGAAGTGCTTGAAATGCATCCAGATTTTGTTGGGCTCCCTTTATTGCAAGAAAATCACAAGGCGTGTTTAAGGTTTATTAAAGAAATAAAAACTTATGATATAAATATTCGAACCATTATCGGAAATGTTGATGCAACAGTCTATTCGGAGTATATTATGCAACATTCACCAATGGTAGATTATATTGTTAAGGGCGAAGGTGAAGAAACAATTTATGATCTGTGCAGATTATTAGTAAAGAATAAATCTGTGGATGATTGTAAAGGGATTGTTTATAGAAAAGAAAATCATATCGTTGAAAATAAAAACAGAAAGCAAATTCATAACTTAGATACAATTGAAATGCCGGATAGATCATATCTCGGTAAACGTACTAACACGGTACCGATTATTGGGGCGCGTGGATGTGTTGGATTTTGTACTTTTTGCAATGCCAATACAATAAATTGTGATTACAAATTAAGAGTGCGTAGTGTAGATAATATAATGTCTGAAGTAAGATTTTTGGTTGAACAAAAGAAATGCATTCATATTGAATTCGTAGATTCTGTGTTTTTAGGTGGAGATATTCAAAGAATAGAAGAGTTCTATCAAAAAATGAAATGTAGCAATATAAAAGCTACATTTAATTTCAATTTGACGTGTGAATTAATTGACATAAAAATGACAGAGCTATTGATCCTATTAAGTGAGATTGGTTTAGAATATATATATCTTGGTATTGAATCAGGGAATGAACAAGATCTCAAGTTATATGGGAAACGAGCAACTATTAATGATAATATACATGCAGTTAAGACATTACACAAGTTGGGGATTCCTTTCATGTATGGATTCATTTGCTTCAATCCATACAGTACAGTCGAAACCTTAAAACAAAATGTGGATTTTATAGTTAACACAAATTTGGCAGTAAACTTATCTATACTTGCACGTAATATGTGGATATTTGGTGGGACACCTATATTGAAAAAAATAAAACATGATGGGCTGTTACAACAGGAAATAAATGAACCAATTTATAATGTTGCAAATTATAAATACAAAGAAAAAACCGTTCAGTCTATTCAAGAATCAACGCAAAAATTATGGGGATTTATGGAGTTGGATCGCGATCCAATAGACTATTTGCTGCTTTATAAAAGATATGCGCATTTCATTGACAAAGAATCTCAAATGGAATATAAAATCTATTCATTTATGGATTATGTTAGTAAAAGCCATATTTATTTGTTTTCCGAATTATTGGATTGTTGTAGAAAGGATAAAGAAGATGAATACATTTACAAAAAAGCCAAAGATATAAAAAATATTACTTTAGAAATGAAAAAGGAAATTGTCCCAAGCATTAATCGAATGGTGAAAAAATTGATTTCGATAGGGCAATTTAACATTACGTGAAAATATCGCCGGAGAGGATTTTATGATTTTCGATACATTATCAAAATTTAATAACCGAATTGCTTTAATTGAAAATGAAGTCGTTTTTACATATGAACAATTAATAGAATTATCTGAAACGCTTACAAAAGAGATTCCTTCAAGAAGTCTTGTCTTCCTTTGTTGTGATAACACCATACATACTATTGCATACTATGTCGGTCTTTTACGAAAGAAATCTGTCCCGCTTTTGTTGCCTGCCACAATGCAAGAAACCTTTCTAAAAAAACTAATAAGTACGTATAGGCCCAGCTATATCATCAAGTGTGAAAAAAACACAGATAAAATAAAATGTCCGACAACTGTTTCAAGTAAATTGCATAATGATTTAGCACTCCTTCTTACGACTTCAGGTAGTACTGGTAGTTCAAAACTTGTTAGATTATCATATAACAATATTGTAGCCAACACAAAATCCATAATTCAATATTTGGGTATATCTAAACAGGATCGATGTATAACTACCCTTCCAATGTCTTATACATATGGCTTGTCAATTTTACAAACACATCTCGTTTCTGGAGCCTCAATAATTATGTATAATAATTCTGTGTTAAGCGAAAAGTTTTGTGAGCTGATTAAAAGGCACCAAGTTACCACTTTTGGAGGGGTACCTTATACGTATGAAATGTTAATGAAGAACTCTTTTTTTAAACATAAACATAGTTCTTTGCGGTACATAACACAAGCTGGAGGAAGATTGCCATCAAATTTGGTAACAGCCGTATCTTCATATTGTAAAAAAAATGATTATGAGCTTATTGTAATGTACGGTCAAGCTGAAGCTACTGCACGTATGACTTATTTGCCACGGCAATATACAGATGCTAAACCGGGAAGTATAGGAATACCAATTCCTATGGGGAAAATATCCCTACAGGATGAATTTGGGAATATAATAAATGAAAACCAGGTTACAGGAGAAATCATTTATTCTGGGCCTAATGTGATGCTTGGATATGCGAACGACATATATGACCTTGAGAAAGGCGATGAATTAGGCGGCGTTTTATATACGGGTGATTTGGCTCACAAAGACAAGGATGGGTTTTATTACATTGACGGAAGAAAAAGTCGATTTATAAAAATGCAAGGAATCCGCATTAACCTTGATGATATCGAAAAATTTATTCGTAATTATAATATTGCTTGCTTGTGTGGTGGACAAGATGATCTTCTTAGAATACATGTTTTTCAATTTATCGATCAAGATTTCATTAAGAGTATTGTAAGTAATAATTTTAATATCAATAAAAATTTCATTCAAGTATTATATGATAAAGAAATACCTAGAAACGAATCCGGGAAAATTATTTATAAAGATTTATAGCAAACAATATGACTTGAATCAATAGTATAAATCCCGGGTCATAAACCCTTGTCGAACTTTCGTAGCAGAAAATGCGAGTAATTAGATTTATAAATAAAAAGGAGTTGTCCTCATGGAAAAAAATCAAATAAAGCAGCTTATATCAGAGTGCGGAGAAATAGAAATAACAAAAATATCAGATGAATCCAGTCTTATACGAGATTTGGGATTTGACTCTATAATGTTCCTTCAGCTAATTGTTGCTCTTGAAGAAAGAATCGGTATGGAACTTCAAGAAGACGATCTTTCTTATGAAAAAGTTGCCACAGTAAACGATGTTTATAATATTATTCAAAATAGCATTAACCAAAACAAAAACGTGTATTAACTCAACTTTGAATAAATCGAGGTGCAAAATAATGGAAAGTAAACTATGTGATATTATTTCTCATTTGGCTAATAATGTATCGTATTACAAAGAAAGGTTACCGAAATATATTAATCCGCACGAACAAATTGATATATTTCTCGAAATACCAATAATAACAAAAGAAACTGTAAAAAGTAACTATATAGATTTCTTTTGTGATCAGTTAAAAGAAAATGATTTAAACTTTCTCTTTAACAATGAATACTACAAGGTAAAAACACACCCATTTATATTAGAAAATGGGATGAGCATTCTTGTAAGTTTTACAAGCGGAACATCAGGAACTCCAATGATGATTATCAGAACCCCAGATGAGCAATTGAAACTAAATGCAGAGATATGGCGATTACGCAATAAAGTTTCCCATATCGAACCCAAAAACCTTTTATATAGAGTTCATCTAAATTCAGCTGATTATCCTTTCCCTTTTGATCCAAACAAAAAAGTAGAATACCGCATAGCTGATGAAATAGCTTATTTAAATAATAATAAAAGATACAAGTGGTGGCATATTCAAGCGCAAGATTTAGAAAAATATTATCAACATATCATAAAATATTCCATTGATTTTAATATCGATAAAATACTGCAATACATTGAATACACATCATCTTTTGTTTCTAATGAGGTGAGAAAAATATATGCTGAGACTTTCAAGTGCAACATAATTGATCTCTATGGTTGTCTTGAGATTTGGTCAATTTCACAATCATGTAAACATGGATATCATCATGTTAATGAACGAAGTGTTATTTTTGAAATAATTAATCAAAACGGGTGTATAATTTCAGAACCGAACAAAATTGGTCGCGTTGTTGTAACTTCGCTGATCCAAAAAGTTATGCCTTTTATACGATATAAATTATCTGATAAAGCCTATTATATGGAGAGCGCATGTGAATGCGGGAATCCTGCCAAGAGAATAGTGTTTGTACATGGAGACGAACGAATTGTTGGAACGAAAAAAAATGGAAAAAAGTATTTTGAAACCATAGTTGATATGATGATTGATGATTATAATATTGATAATTACCTTTCTATACATGTTACACAAGTGAGTGCAAATGAATTTGATGTAAATACGCGGCGGTTATTGGGTTCTACAGAAACGTTCCAAAAAAAATTCGAAGAAATAGCAAGTTGCTTGTATCCAGAAGATAAATATAAATATTACTTTACATATAACGATGCCTTGATATTTGAAGATATTTTTAGTGTCTCTTTTAAATAACAAGCAGGGAGAGTAAATTATGATTACAGTGCGGCAAAACTATACTACAGTTTTAGGATTTGAGTGTTTAAACTCATGTATATATAATCATATATTTAATATCGGATGCTCGATTGATAAAAGTGATATTTATTTTATTGGTGATGGCATAAGATTTTCAAAGAAGGCATCAATAAATCCCCTTCGCATTGCAACAAATATGTATGAATCTAATTTTGCATTTCTAAAAAAAGCAAATATTTATTTTAAATATGAAAAAGCAAAAGGAAAACAAGAAGCTATAGCGCTTTTATTAGAAAGCATAAAAAGTGGCTCATTTTTATGCATCCGGGTAGGAACTGAGTTACTAGTTCATAATCCTGTCTTTCAACATGTTATTAATACACCACATTTTATAAACCCTATAGGGGTAGATTTGAATAATGATTTAATTTATATAAGTGATGGATATATACCCTCCCAACACTCAACGACGTTTGAGGGATGGACAGATTTCACAGCAATTCTGAATGCGTGGCAATCAATGGATTATTGTTATATGCTTTTATATTCTTTAGATAAATTGGCTGAAAATGAGTCGACCATAAAGAAAGTAGCGAAGCAAAGATTTAAAAATGCAATAGCACAATATATTAATAACTATGATAAAGAGAATAAAAACCAATTTTCTGTTAATAAATTATTGAATTATTTAATGTCCTCTTTTTACAGAAACCAACATGATAGTTTTAATGAACTAATATTGAAAATAAATTACCAATTAAAAGTTGATGGATTTTTAACTGCAAAACGATATGTACTCGATTTTATGGGAAGCTACAAAGAATACGAAAATTATTTTAATAAATATCAAGAAATTGAAAAAGCATGGGGGCACATTGATAAACATTTAATAAAAATTGGAATTACCAACGAAGGAAAGCATCTGCATGATTTTATAAATAAAGTACAAGATTTGTGTGAATCTGAAAATGAAATATTCAAAACTATAATTGAATTCTAAAATATGAATTCAATTAATAACAGGAGGATGGGAAAATGATAGAAATACTTCAATCCAAAATACATCGAGCAGTGGTTACAGATGCCAACATTAATTATGAAGGGTCAATAACCATATCTACTGACTTAATGGAATTAGTCGGCTTGTGTGAATATCGGAAGGTTCTTGTTGTTGACATCAACAACGGGCAGCGTTTTGAAACGTATGTTATCGAATCGGCGGATCGAAACGTCATATGCCTTAATGGAGCTGCCGCGAGACTGGTCACTGTCGGCGACCGAGTGATTATTATGGCTTTTAACCTTGTTGACAGTGTGCCGGAAAACTATAAGCCAAAAATTATCGTGTTAGATGAAAATAACGAGGTGGTCTGAATGATTAATCAACCTATTATTAAAAAATCGTTACTTGATCTTTCTCAAATGAATCCTGATAAGAAAGCGATTGTATGTAATAACCAATCTATTTCTTATTCAGAACTCAGGGATATAACTATGTCCCTAACAGAAGAATTAAAACGCTTTGGTATTGTGAAAGGCGACTTTGTTGCAGTACATATGTCTAACTCCATCGATATGGTAGTATCCATATTTGCAATCCTTAATTGCAATGCCGCTGTCATACCGATAAACATTGATTTGCCACATGAGCAAATTAACCGCATTTTGACTGAGAGTAATCCCAAGATAATTTTATATAATGAGTATGCACGCCCTGAAATCAAACATGAAGGCATTTTGGATTATTATGTAAACTATGCGGAGTTAAAAAAGAACAATCAATCAGAAAATGAGTTAATTATATATAATCCAAAAGATTTGGCATACTGTATTTTCACCTCCGGTTCTTCGGGCATACCCAAAGGGGTTTTATTAACATATGAAGGGATTATCAATCATATTGAAGCCAAAATTTCTTTATTGAACCTGACTTGTGAAAGCCGTCTTTGTTTGAGCTTCAACATTGGTTTTGTCGCTTCAATATGGCAGATACTTACGCCCATTTTGTTGGGCGCACAGCTATTTATTTACGATAATGACCTTATAAAAAAACCGTATCAATTTCTTGAACAGCTTGAACGGGATGAAATAAATGTTGTAAGCATGATCCCGCATTCTTTATATGGTTATTTCCAATACCTCGGAAACAAACATCCTAAATTAGCCTTGTCGAACATGAAGCAAATTATTTTAACTGGTGAAAAAGTTGATAGAATTGTAGCTGAAAGGTTTTATAAAGAATACGATCATATATCCCTTATAAACGCTTATGGACAAAGTGAATGTTCAGATGACACGTTTCATTATGAAATCCCCAAAAACCTTATCACGGGTGATATTCCCATAGGAAAGTCCATACAAAATATATCGTATCATATTTTAAATGAAAACTTAGAAGAAGTGGCAAATGAAGAAAAGGGCGAGTTATATATAGGGGGTAGCTGTTTATCTCAATGCTATTTGAATAATGATCAGTTGACAAAAGATAAATTTGTGACAATTTTAGGCTCCACCTATTATCGTACAGGAGATATTGTCAAGCAGAACGAGAATAAAGATGTTGTTTGTTTAGGCCGAGTAGATAATCAAATAAAGATTCGCGGCTATCGGGTTAAACCGGAAGAAATCGAGACGCATCTTAATCAAATCGAGGGGATAAAACAATCTGTCGTTATTGCGTTAGAAACGAATGAGATTGATAAAATACTGGGGGCTTATTATATAAGCGAAATCAAAATAGATTCTAAATACATTGCAGATCATCTCTACGCAAAACTTCCTTCATACATGATTCCATCTGTGTTCAAACGTGTGGAAAAATTCATTGAAAATTTCAACGGAAAAATGGATCGGAAAAGAGTATTAGAATGCGTAGAATTCAAATCCAACGATGACATCCCCGATGTATCGGCTTCTGATGAATTGACTGATTTTCAAAAGAGAGCCTTTGATGTTATTATTACAAATCTCAGCGAAAAAGTTTCTGATAATGTATCTTTGGATATGGATTTCAATAGCATCGGACTTGATTCCATAACATTTATAAAAACCATTGTGGCGTTGGAGTGTGAGTTTGATTTTGAGTTTGACGATGAAATGCTATTGATTACTAAATTTCCTACGGTAAAGTCAATGATTGAATATGTGATATCGAAAATCATATAAAGTTGAAACTTAAAAATTCGATTAATACTTTCTATTCATATGATCGACTTTGAAAAACGATCAAACGTAAATTGCGAGGAGGGGCTAATTATTTATAAAGATGTAATTGACGAAATTGTGGGTCTACCACACAGTGAAACATTTAAGATTGTATTTAGTGTAACTAAAACCGAGGTGCAAAAAGTGGTAATTAAACCCATAATGTTGAAAAAGAGCAAGGCGTGGCAGTGCGAGAAATTCATCGGTGGCGTAGCATTTCATGAAAATATTCCAGAATCTGGTTTTCGCGTATATTTGGAAAGACTGTTAGATGAGAATTTGTACAAACAGATTCATATAATTACACGTGATAATGTCATCGCATATCGTGTGTCTAAAAAACTTATGCTTAGCAGAACAAAAACTGCCAACAAAGCGGATGTAAAAATAACTCTGAACCACGATAAAGAAAAGGATTATCTCCTAATGGAGGGGATGCCTGTACAACCCTTGGTAGATTTAGGTGTCTTTACAAAAGATTACCGAGTTGTCAAAGCAAAGTATAACAAGTTTCGACAAATTAATAGTTTTTTAAAAATTATTGACGGCGGCTTACGCAAAGACACTGACGTCGTATTAAATGTTGTGGAGTTTGGCTGTGGGAAATCATATTTAACGTTTATTTTATATTATTATTTTACGGTTGTGAAAAAAATGGATGTTAAGATTACTGGGTATGACATAAATAGCGATGTCGTAGAATTCTGCAATGATGTGGCTCAGAAGTATGGATATAAGAAATTGATTTTTATCAAAGGGGATATATCAAAAATCACACCATGTCAAAGCGATGTTGATATGATTATAACACTTCACGCATGCAATACCGCCACTGACTATGCGATGTATTATGCTATTCAAAACAAGGTTAAATATATTTTTTGCGTACCTTGCTGCCAACAAGAAATTAATGCACAAATCTGCCGAACCGACGAATATGCTCTTCTTTTACGCCATGGATTGTTCAAAGAGCGATTTTCAGCATTGCTTACAGATTGTATCCGTTGTGAGGTGTTAAGCGGAGCCGGGTATGCTGTTGACGTAATCGAATTTGTAGGAGAAGAGAATACACCAAAGAATACAATGATACGAGCACGTTATACTGGTTATAAAAAAAACAACGGTAATGAAATAAGAAAATTGACCTCACAGTTTGGAGTTGAACATACACTTTTGAAACTTATTGGCGCTAAAAGAGTAAATTAGAAATAAGCGTAAGAACAAGTTAAGTATTTACGGTGCTGTGAGGATATTTTTATGAATAAAATAACTATTATTGGAATTGGTAATGTGGGTTCTATAACCGCATACACTTTATATTTATGTCCTTATATCGATGAAATTGCACTTGTGGACTTACTGGAAAAGAAGGGAAAAGTTGAAAGTGAAGTTTTGGATATAATACATGGATTACAAATTCAATCTGCAAGCAGAATATTTTGTGGCGATTATTCCGATTGTTATGACTCCAAAGTTATTATCATAGCTGCCGGTCGTAATAGAAATGCCAGCGAAAGTAGACTTGATCTTTTAGATACAAACTTTCGAATTGTCAAAGAAGTGGTATCTAATATAGAACCTTATTACAAGGACAACATGGTAATTTTAGTAACTAACCCCAATGATATTTTGACACATAGAATTTTCAATATGAACATATTTCCATTCAATAAATTTTTTGCAACAGGTTGTATGTTGGATAGCTTAAGATTTATCTCCCAAATTGCTGATAAATTTCAATTAAATAACAAAGATGTAAAGGTTATGTGGCGGGCGAACATTGTGACATGCAATTTATTTTATGGAGCCAATTAAGAATACAAAATAAACCTGTAAATGAATACTGTAGGTTGAACAATATTAAATGGGACGGCAATATAATGAATGATATCCATTTAAAAAATAAGGCATATGGCGCAGAAATTATTAAAGGTAAACATTTCACTAATTATGGATATACATCCTGTGTTTTGTACTTGATAGATTCAATTCTCAATAAAAATGAAACAATAGTAAGTGTTTGTTGTGAAATGAAGGGTGAATTTGACATCACTAACGTAGCGATGTCTTTGCCAACGATTATAAATCAAGAGGGTATAAAAGAAAAAATAGTTGATGCATATTCAGAATCGGAAATAATGCAACTACATAAGGTCGCTGATTATTTAAAGCAATTTTCATGATAAAAATGTTCTGGAATTTTGGCTACTGCGAAAACGATTATTTCACACATTTTGAGTAAAAATATTCGATGAGAAGGGGAAATAAGAAGATTTTTTAGACCATCTGAAAATCAACTGCGAATACAACATTTTCGCTATCCGTAAAAATCTTGGTATATTCTCCCGCATAGACGGACACACTAAAAGAAAAAAGGAGTGTTCGTTTATGGAACTCAACAATAAAATACTGGAGGAGTATTTCAGCTACCTGACCGTGATTAAGGCGCGTTCGCCGCACACGATATCCGAATTTCGCGTTGACCTTCGGCTTCTGTTTAAGTTTGTTTCTAAGCGAAGAAAACCATCTGCACCTCCCCCATCCGATTGCTCGTTTGCGGATATCAAATTTATAAAATCAATCACGCTGGATGATATGTATGCCTTTGTCGCATATTTGCAAAAAGAACGGAACTGCTCCGTTGCGACCTGCGGGCGCAAGATCATATCCATCAGACAGTTTTGGAAATATCTAAAAACCAAAGCGCATTTGATTGATAATAACATTACTGAAGAATTGGAAGTCCCGAAGCAAGCAAAGCGGATACCTAAATATCTGAACCTGGAAGATTCCATACGACTCCTGATGAGCGTTGAAGATTCGCCGCGTAATTACTGTATTGTTACCCTGTTTTTAAATTGCGCTCTGCGCTTAGCTGAACTCACAAATCTGAACGTGGAACAGATCAGCGCCCAATCCGTGACGGTAATCGGAAAAGGCGACAAGGAGCGGCAAATCTACCTGACGCCGGCAGCTAAAAACGCAGTAAACGCATGGTTGAATGACCGTAGCAACTATAACCCAAAAGACAATGCGCTTTTCATCAGCAACAGAGGAATTCGGCTTACTATGCGGGCAATCCAGATCGTTATTAAAAATGCGGTTGAGGCTGCCGGACTGTCTCAGGATATTACTCCCCATAAGCTAAGACATACCGCCGCAACATTGTTGTACAAGCATGGGCATGTGGATATCAGAGCATTAAAAGAAATTCTGGGCCATGAATCTCTGAATACCACGCAGATTTATACACACTTGGACGACCATCAGCTTCAAACGGCGGTCAATACAAATCCGCTGGCCGGAATGGTAAACCGAAGGCAACAAGACTAAGGAATTAAAGTTTTGAGGGATAAATAATGATTCACAAGCCGCCCTAACAAAGTGTGAAAACGCCCATTTTCAGGGTATCGCCAGACTGACAGTGTAATAATATATTTCATCTACTGGTAATTTTATGAGAAGCATCTATGAGACAAAGGTTGTACATACAAACAAACAACAGGTGATTTGGTG
>Ga0265293_10004167_pt1 | contig 25787 bp, 23 predicted proteins | sample Munlanlewell138R_FD_192505 | JGI IMG/M metagenome (GOLD analysis project Ga0265293, IMG submission 192505) | Leachate microbial communities from a municipal landfill in Southern Ontario, Canada - Leachate well 138R | ecosystem: Engineered > Solid waste > Landfill > Unclassified | place: Canada...
TATATCCTTATCCTTAGATATCAAGGTTCGTCACATAGACGGCATTGGCGTCGATGAAGGCGCGCCGGGGCTCGACTTCCTCTCCCATCAACATCGAGAAGACCCGGTCGGCCTCCTCGGCATCGGTGAGGGTAATCTGGCTGATCAGCCGTGTCTCTGGGTTCATCGTCGTCTCCCAAAGTTGCTCTGGATTCATCTCACCAAGGCCTTTATAGCGTTGGATTCCTACTTTGGAGCTATCGTTGACCCCATTTTCCTCCAGAATCCTGACCCTCGCCTCTTCGTCGTAGGCGTACTCCACCTTCTTGCCGATGGTAATCTTGTACAGCGGCGGCATGGCGAAGTACACGTAGCCGGCCTCGATGAGGGGGCGCATGTAGCGGAAGAAGAAGGTGAGCAGCAGCGTGCGGATGTGGGAGCCGTCGACGTCGGCGTCGGCCATGATGATGACCTTGTGGTAGCGCACCTTCTCGATGTCGAAGGTCACGTCGCTCTCATAGTCGTCATCCTTGCCCATGTCGTTGTAGCGGGTCATCCCCGCCCCGATGGTCGAGATGACCGGTTGCAGCTTGTCGTTGCCGAGTACCCGGTACTCCTGGGCCTTCTCGACATTGAGCATCTTGCCCCACAGCGGCAGGATTGCCTGGAAGCGCCGGTCGCGGCCCTGCTTGGCAGACCCACCGGCACTGTCGCCCTCGACGATGAAGACCTCACACTTGGCCGGATCCTTCTCTGAGCAGTCGGCGAGCTTGCCAGGCAGTCCGCCCCCCTCGCTCTTGCGCCTGATCTGTTCACGCGCCTTGCGTGCGGCGACGCGCCCGAGGGCTGCGTTGATGATCTTTGTGAGGATGATCTCCGCTTGGGCGGGGAACTCATCGAAGTAGTTGCCCAGCTTCTCGTAGACGAGGGAGAGGACGACGCCGGTCACGGCGCTGTTGCCCAACTTCATCTTCGTCTGTCCCTCGAACTGCGGCTCGGGGACCTTCACCGAGATGATGGCGGTGAGCCCTTCACAGATATCGCTCTGCTCAAGCTTCTCGTCGTACTTCTTCAACAGCTTGGGGTTCTTCTGCAACTGGACGTTGATGACCCTACTCAAGCCGGTGCGAAACCCGGTGAGGTGAGTCCCCCCCTCGCGGGTATTGATGTTGTTGACGAAGGTGAGGATCTTCTCGTCGTACTTGTCGTTGTACTGCAGCGCAATCTCCACCTTGATGGCATCGCGCTCCCCTTCAATGGAGATCGGTGGGTCGATGAGGGTGCGCTTGTACTCGTTGAGGTAGCTGACGAATTGGCTGATGCCCCCCTCGCTCTCGAAGTGCTGGCTCCGCACCTCCTCACCACGTGTGTCGGTGATCGTGATGCCCACCCCCTTGTTGAGGAAGGCAAGCTCACGGAAACGGCTCTGCAACACCTCGAAGCTGAAGGCGTGTTCCTCAAGGATCGAGTAGTCAGGGGAGAAGGTCACCTTCGTCCCGGTGACATCAGTGTCGCCGATGCGCTCCACCTCGGTGATGGGGATCCCCTTGCTGTACCGCTGGCGGTAGATGCCGCCGCCACGAGAGACGGTGACCTCCATGAGGATTGAAAGCGCGTTGACGCAGGAGACGCCCACCCCGTGGAGCCCTCCGCTGACCTTATAGGAGTTCTTGTCGAACTTTCCCCCGGCGTGCAGCTGGGTCATTGCAATCTCCAGCGAGCTACGCTTCTCGGTGGGGTGCATGTCGACGGGGATGCCCCGACCGTCGTCCTCGACGGTACAGCTCTGCCGCCCCTCCTCATCGATGGCGAGGGTGACGCGGATGTGTGAACAGAAGCCGGCCATCGCCTCGTCGATGGAGTTGTCCACCACCTCATAGACGAGGTGGTGCAGCCCGTCGATGCTCGTCGACCCTATATACATCCCCGGCCGTTTTCTGACCGCTTCCAGGCCCTTGAGGACTTGGATACTGGATGCCCCGTAGCTTTGCGCACCGCTTGTTTTGCCGATGCCATCCTGGTGCAACGCTTCGGCGGTTGCCCCACTGGCAAAGTTGCCTTCATTCATTGAGTATGTCCTTATGTAATAATAAAAAATGCTCTCATATACCTTCGCATATTATAGCAAAAAGTGGGAGGTGTTGCAAGCAATCCAACAAATTTATCACAATTATTTACCCATTATCTGGTAAGGAGTTATGTTTTTATCTCGGGTCACTTTATCCCGATGCTTGCACCCCGTCGTGGTACAAGGTAAAATAGCCGCATGAGTGACGGCCAACACAGCTATTATGAGTTCTGGAAAGAGACGGTTTCGCGCATCAGGCAGACGCTGCCCGAGCAGGAGTACCACACCTGGTTCAACCGACTCTCCTACCTGCGCAGCGAGAAGGGCAAGGTGGTCGTCGGCGGGGCGAGCCAGTTCATTCTGGACACCGTCATCACCCGGTACCGGGAGTTGTTGGTCAACACCCTCAGCGAGCTCACCGGCGAAGAGCTGGTCGTCCAGTTCGAGGTCGCCTCACGCGACGAGCTGGAACAGCAGAGCGGGCCAGGCAAGGAAGCCAAGGAGGCCTCGGTTCCCAAGAGCGAGGCAAAGCAGGCCATTTCGGCACAGAAGAGTGCCAAGATCAGGGCTGAGAGCAACCTCAACTCCTCCTATGAGTTCTCCTCCTTCGTCATCGGGGACAACAGCGCCTTCGCCTACAACGCGTCGCTGGCCATCGCCAAGAACCCTGGTTCCAGCTACAACCCCTGCCTCATCTACGGCGGTGTCGGGCTTGGCAAGACCCACCTGCTCAGCTCCATCGGCAACCACATCCTGGAGAACACCCCCGAGCTGAAGGTGATGTACGTGACCGCCGAGATGTTCACCAACGAATTCATCGAGTCGATCGGCAGCCAGCGGACCCAGCACTTCAAGAACAAGTTCCGCAAGGTCGATGTGTTGCTCATCGACGACATCCACTTCCTCCAGGGCAAGGATTCAACCCAGGAGGAGCTCTTCCACACCTTCAACAACCTCTACGACGCCAAAAAACAGATGGTCTTCACCTGCGACCGTCCGATCAGCGAGCTGAAGAACATCACCGACCGCCTCTCATCACGCTTTGAGCGCGGCTTGAACGTCGACCTCCAACCACCGAACTACGAGACGAGGATGGCAATCCTCAAGAAGAAGCTCTCCCAGAAGAGCGCATCGATGAGTGAGGAGATCCTCAACTACATCGCCACCAACGTCGTCACCAACGTCCGTGACCTCGAATCCTCGCTGACCAAGTTGGTGGCGTACAGCGAGCTGCTCGACCAGGAGGTCTCCTTTGAAAAGGCCAAGGAGCTTCTGGGGGTATTGCCCGCCCTCGCCGCCAATGCCAGCCAAACACTCTCCATCGATACGATCATCAAGGTGGTGGGCCAGTACTTCAACATCTCCAGCTTCGAGATCAAGGGAAAAAAGAAGAACAAGAGCATCGTCCAGCCGAGGCAGATCGCCATGTACCTGGCACGGGACATCACCGACTTCTCCACCACCGAGATTGGAACCGAATTTGGCGGGCGGGACCACACCACCGTCATGCACTCCTACGACCGTGTCGAATCGATGATGAAGGCCGACGAGGCCTTTACCAACACGGTGCTCAAACTCAAGCGCGATTTGACGACCATCAAGAGTTGACAAGCTGTGGATAAGCTCTTGACAACTTGTGCATAGATAATGAATTTTGTGGATAGAGGTGTATTCCTCTGTATGGATTGTGGACAACTGGCAAAGTTATCCACAGGATGTAAAATAATAATAGGTGGCCTTGGAATGATTTATTCAGTTATCCACAGAATCCGTGCTATTATTACTACTATTACTAATTTTTAATATTAATATAATAGGAGCAATACGATGAAGTTTGTCTGTAGCAAAGAGATCATCCTGACTGAAATAATATATGCCATGAGCTTCACCAGCCAGAAGAACGCCCTCTCCATCACCAGCAATGTATTCCTGCAGGCCAAAGGGTCATCCCTCTCCATCAAGGCGACCGACCTGAAGGTGGGTTTCAGTACCGAAATCCCCGTCGAGGTTTTTGAGGAGGGCAAGACCCTCGTCTCTTGTACTAAGTTTCTCGAAATCCTTCGCTCGCTGCCCGACGGTGATGTCGAGTTCATCAGCAGCAACGGTATTTTTGCCATCAAGCCGGTGAGCCAGAGCATAGACTTCAAGCTCAGGACTATCACAACCGATGAGTTTCCGGCCTTGGAGAAGGGCGAGGGACTGACCTACTTCCCCATCGCGCAAAAGGCTTTTACCGAGATGATTGACCAGACCCATTTTTCTGCAGCCGAGGATGACTCGCGACAATTCCTCAACGGCGTCTTCTTGGAACGCACCAAGGGGGGACTGACGATGGTGGCCACCGATGGACGGCGTCTCTCCATCGTGGAGCGCACCTTCACCGATGAAATGGATCAATTCAATCCCATCATCATCCCTACCAAGTTTTTGACTGAGTTGCGCCGTCTTGCCAGTGGGGAGGGGACGCTCAGCCTCTCTGTCACCGACAAGCTCCTCTTTTCCATCGTTGGCAACCGGGTCTTCTATACCACCCTCATCAAGGGAGACTATCCCAACTACCGGCGTGTCATCCCCGAGAGCCAGCGCTTCCACGTTACGATGCGCATCCACGACATGCTCGATGCACTCAGGCGTGTATCGCTGTTAGTAGAGAACAAAGCCAAGCGGGTCTACCTCGATATCAGCGAGGAGGGGACTCTGCTGACCAGCGATGAGAACGAAAGTGGGGAGGCCAAGGAGATCATCGCGTGCCAGTACGAGGGGCCGGAGAGCAGGATCAGTCTCAACTACACCTACTTGCTCACCCCGCTGAAGGTCATGGATGGGGAGTACTTCACGCTGAACTTCACCGAGCCCACCCGGGCATTGACGGTTGTTCCCGAAGGTGAGCGCGACTACCTGCACCTCATCATGCCGATGCAACAGAACCCCTAGATGCGGTTCCTTCGAATCTGGACCAACCACTATCGAAACCTCGAGAGCGGATGGATAGACCTCGATGCACAGGAGGTCTTCCTCGTCGGCTACAACGGGCAGGGCAAGACCAACCTGCTGGAAGCCCTCTACGCACTCTGCTATGGCTCCTCGTTTCGCACCAATGTACTGCGAGAAATTGCCCGCCATGGGGAGCGCTCCTTCAAGGTGGTGGGCATCTATGGGGATGATGAGGGCATTGAACACACCCTGGAGTTGGAGTTCAAGGATGCAAAACGGACGGTGAGCCTGGATGGCAAGGTTGTCCGGGACCGCAAGGACCTGATCTACAATATCCCCTGTATCGTCTTCAGCCACGATGACATCGCCTTTGTGCGCGGTGAGCCGGAGTCCAGGCGCTACTTCTTCGACCAGACGATGAGTATGTACGACCCGCTCTTCTTCGATGACCTGCGCCGCTACCGGTCGGTGCTTCGCCAACGCAACCTCTCCATCAAGGAGGGGCGGGACGACCTGTTGGCCATCTACGACCAACAGCTTGCCCGCCACGGTATCGCCATCCAGGGCAACCGTACCCGCACGGCGGCCCGCTTCAACGAGATTTTTCCCTCCCTCTACCGAGAGATCTCGCACACCGACACCGACGTGGAGATCGACTACATCCCCTCGTGGAAGAACTGTGCCACCGAGGAGGAGGTGGTCGAACATCTGTCCAGCCACCGTGAACGTGACCGGATCATGGCAACGACGACCAGCGGTATCCACCGCGACCGCTTCGTCATCTCGTCACGGGGACAGAGCTTCGACCAAAGCGGGTCGACGGGACAACTGCGCCTCGCCTCATTGGTCCTCAGAAGCGCCCAGATGGCATTCTATGAACAGATGACGGCAAAGAAGCCGGTGATATTGGTCGACGATGTGCTCTTGGAGCTCGACCACACGCGGCGTGAGCGATTTCTCTCACACCTGAAATCCTACAGCCAAGCGCTCTTCACCTTTCTGCCCGACGAACATTACAGCAAATCCTTGCAGGATGAGGACTCCCTCTTCTATACTGTCAGAGAAGGGAGGTTTGAGCGTGGCCAAGGATAGGCGGGAACGGGTGTGCAAGGAAGGCGAGCCGATGGAGGGAAAGGAAGTCCTGAGCCTGGTGCTCCGCCGCCTGAAGATTGACCCGAACGCCCCTCGGTCCGCCTTGGGCTTCAGCTGGCAGGAGATTGTCGGAGAGCGGCTGTACCCCCACGTAAAGATTGTCGACATCAAGCTGCACACGCTGGTGTTGAGGGCCGACCACCCCTCTTGGGCCCAGATTACGATGATGCAGCAGAAGCGGATCATCGCTGAATTACAGCGGCGCTACCCGTCGCTGGACATCACGATGATCCAGGTGATTACTTGACGTTTGGAGCGTCGCTCTATATACTCAACCTCTCGGAGGCGTGTCCTCAACCCACAGATAAATTATCCGCGTAAAGCGATGTAAAATTGGAGATTTTCCCATGAGCTACAAAGGAAAGAGAACCTACCAGCCCAGTAGGGTCAAGAGAAACAGGAAGTTTGGATTCCGGGCCCGTATGGCAACCAAGGGTGGACAGCTGATCCTTGCCCGCAGGCGGGCCAAGGGGAGGCACAAGCTCTCCGTCAGCGATGAGAAGAAGCCTTACTAAGAGCGAGATCGTAAAGCGTAAAGGGGATATTGAACGAATTTTTTCGACCGGCAAACGCTATGCCGGTCGTAATTTGAAGCTGCTGGTCTGTCAAAACAGCCTTGCTGTTTCGCGAATCATTGTAATTCCGGTGCGCCACTATGGCACATCGGTAGCGCGCAACCGGATTCGAAGGCAGATCAAGGAGATTTGGAGAACTGAAAAGCACGCCATGATCCCCGGCTACGATGTCGCGTTCCTCGTGTATCCAGGAAAGAGTACCGACCATGCTTCCCAACGAACACAGATTGTCACCCTCTGCAGAAAGGCGGGCCTCTACGCCCAGTCTTGATGCACGTATGTGACCGCTCTCCCCATACTCTTGTTGTCCAGCCTTTCCTGTCGTATACCCTCCCACCGATCCAATACCAGGAGCTGATATGGACAAGAATACCATCCTCGCCGTAATCCTCTCTGTCGTGGTCATTACCATCGGTATGACCATCCAGACCACCTTCTTCGCCCCGACCCCGGTCGAGGCCACAGCGACACAGACGACGGTCGCTGCAAGTGAGCCCAGCTACCTCGAACCGGCACACTACGCATACCTTCCGTCCAACCTTGCCTGGGGCAGCGGCCTGCCAGGCTCGCTGGTCGCTGTCGGCGATGAGCCGAGCAGCACCCAGTTCTCCTTCTCCACCGAGTACTTCTCCATCACATTCAACCCGGTCGGGGCGGCAATCTCCTCCTTCAGGTTGAACAAGCACCTGGACAAGGGCAATCCGGTCGAGCTGCTCTTCAAGGGGGAGGACTCCCATGACGCCTTCCTCCTGTACGCAGGCAGTGACCGGAGCAACCCCATCGACGCGGTCTTTGCCCACAAGGTGGTCGGCAACACGGTGATCTTCAGCCGCGACTTTGCCATCCTCGGTGAGGATGGGAAGACCGGGGATACGTTCACCATCAAGAAGACGTACACCTTCGGTGATACGGACTATCTCTTTGAGGTCGATATCGAGACGAAGAACAGCGTGAACAAGGCGATCCCGCTCGTCTTTGACAACAGTGCCTACACGCTTGCCTTCGAGCCGCAGATCGGACCCTCCTTTGCCACGCTGGACAAGAACTACAACTATCGCCGCTTCTACATCAAGGAGGATGGAGCGAAGAAGAAGACGATGCCCAAGCTCTCCTCCGGCTCCTATACGACCGGCAAGCCCCTCTCGTGGGTCGCCCTTGCCGGCAAGTACTTCTCCCTCATCGCTGTCCCCGATGCGACCGCCTACACGGTGAGCCTGAGCGAGCAGGCCAGCGAGGGAATCCCGCTTGAATCCTCGATCTACTTCACCCGCCCGACGATCAGAGGGGCGAGCCAGGTGGACACCTGGCGCTTCTACGCCGGGCCGCAGCTGAAGGGGGACATGGTCCCCTACAACGACGCCACACTCAACTCGTTCGGTGTCAGCGGCCTGCAGCTGGAGGCGGCGCTGGACAGCAGCTCTTGGCTCGGGTGGCTTGAGACGATCTTGAAGTCGGTCCTCAACTTCCTCTACCGCCTGATCCCCAACTACGGGGTGGGCATCATCATCCTCACCTTCCTGCTCAAGCTCGCCCTCCACCCGATCACCAAGAAGGGGATGGAGTCGACGGCCAAGATGTCCTCCCTCTCGCCGAAGATGGAGGAGATCAAGCAGCGCTGGCCGGACAACCCGACCAAGCAGAACGAGGAGATGGCCGCCCTCTACAAGAAGGAGAAGATCAACCCGATGGGCGGGTGTCTGCCGATGCTCTTGCAGTTCCCGATCCTCATCGCCTTCTACGGTCTCTTGAACAAACACTTTGAACTGCGGGGGGCGATGTTCATCCCCGGCTGGATCCCCGACCTCTCCCGCCCCGACATGGTGGCGACGCTGCCCTTCAACCTGCCCTTCCTGGGCAGTGAGCTGCACCTGTTGCCGATTCTCTACACGGTGAGCATGATCTTCTCGATGAAGATCACCCAAAGCGGATCGGCAGCGGCCTCAGGGCAGCAGGGAATGATGAAGATGATGACCTACGGCATGCCGATCATGTTCTTCTTCATCCTCTACAGCGCCCCCAGCGGCCTGATCCTCTACTGGAGTGTCATGAACGCCATCTCGATCCTCCAGCAGCTGTACACCAACAAGAAGAAAGCGGTCGCCGGAGAACCCGAGAACGTCCAGCAGTTTCCGCAATCCAAACGCAAGAGGCGCTGAATAGAAAATCAACTGCGGGCCAAAGCCCGAACGGAGTACCCATATGACCAGAGAATTTGAAGGAAGAACCGAGCAGGAGGCGATCGCCAAGGCGATCGAGGAGCTGCACATTGAACGAGAGGACTTTGATGTTGAGATCATCGAGCCCCAACGCAAGGGGTTGTTCAAGAAAGGAAATGTGAAGATCAGGATCCACTTCGAGGATGACTCGACGGATCTTGGGATGGAGTATGAGGAGGAGCTCATTGAAGAACGGGTCCTCGGTGAGCCCTTTGACAGTGAACTTGAGGACAAGCTGCTCAGCTTCGTCGCCACGATGTTGGACAAGATGGGCTACAAGGGGAGCGTTTCCATCGCCTTCCGCCAGGGGAGGAAGATCGGACTGAACATCGAGAGCGACAACTCCAACATCATCATCGGGCGCAAGGGCAAGAACCTCGATGCCATCCAGCTGCTCGCCAACGTCTATGGCGGACAAATCAACCCCGACGTGAAGGTCGTCGTCGACAGCGAGAACTACCGCCTGCGCCACGAGGAGCAGCTGATCAGGAACGCCTTCAAGACCGCCGAACAGGTGCGTCGCAGCGGCCGTAGCCGCCTCCTGGACCCGATGAACCCCTATGAGCGGCGCCTGGTGCACACCGCACTGAATGACTTCGGTGGGGTGACCACCAAGAGTGAGGGCGAAGGACTCTACAAGCAGATCCGCATCAGCCAGCAGCGCTAAGGACGCTGACAATCCAACGTGGACGAAGATGGGAACCAAAACGGTTCCCATCGCCTATCAGAGGGGCTTGGCTGCCTCCCAGCTCACCCCGTCTCTTCCGAAGTGGCCGTAGTTCATCGAGCTGCGATAGATCGGCCTCCTCAAATCAAGCTCATCGATGATCCCCGCCGGGCTCAGGTCGAAGGAGTCCGTCACCAGACGCTCGAGAACCTTCTCATCCTCCCTCGCCGTGCCGAAGGTGTCGACGCGCACCGAGATGGGGAAGGGGACACCGATGGCGTAGGAGAGCTGGACCTCGCAGCGGGTGCAGAGGCCGGCGCTCACCAGGCTCTTGGCCACGTGGCGGGCCATGTAGGCGGAGCTACGGTCGACCTTCGACGGGTCCTTGCCGCTGAAGGCGCCTCCGCCGTGCCTGCCCATCCCCCCATAGGTGTCGACGATGATCTTGCGCCCGGTCAGCCCGGTATCCCCGACCGGCCCGCCGATGACAAAGCGTCCGGTCGGGTTGATGTACACCGTCGTGTGTTCGTCGTAGAGGCCGGTCTCTCCCAGGACCGGGGCGATGACCTGGCTGCGCAAAAACTCCTCCAGCTCATCGTGTCCCACCTCTTCTTCATGCTGGTGGCTGATGACCACCGCATCGATGTGGACCGGCTGCTCACCCTCGTAGCGTACTGTCACCTGGCTCTTGGCATCGGGGCGCAGCATCACAACCCCACTCTTTCTCAATGCGCTTGCCCTCCTGAGCAGTTGGTGCGCCCACATGATGGGAGCGGGCATCAAGGAGGGGGTCTCGGTGCATGCATAGCCGAACATCATCCCCTGGTCTCCCGCCCCCTGCTGGCCCCAACGCGAGGTCTGCGCACTGACTCCCAGGCAGATGTCAGGTGACTGGGTGGTGATGAGGTTGACCACCGCAAGGTCCTGGTACGCAAAGCCCTCCTCGCTCCGGTCGTAGCCGACATCCTTGACCACCTCGCGCACGATTGCCTCGATGTCCAGGCGGGCGGTCGTGGTGATCTCACCGGCGACGATGACGCAAGCGGTGGTGGCCAACACCTCACAGGCGACCCTGCTCTCCTGGTCTTGGGCGAGGCACGCATCGAGGATTGCATCGCTGATCTGGTCGCAGACCTTGTCAGGGTGCCCTTCACTGACCGACTCTGAGGTAAATACTGATGATTTCATGGACCCTTCCTTTGAACTTGGGAAGGGGGAACGCAAGACATACGGTTGTGCTCCCCTTTTAGCAAGTTTCTTTAGTGACGCCTGCAAGCCGGGAGGCCATCAAATCGACGTCATGGCTTGTATGCTACCACCAAGGGAAAAAGGTGGCAAGAGGGTTTGAACACTCTTTACACAACAGGAAATGTCTTGTCACAATAATTGTTACGAAAGTGCTTCACTTGAGTACAGACGAGCACCTGGAGATCTTCATGCACCCCAAGTGCCAGGATATCCTCCTGCTTCTGGCGACCATGGCTCGCAGACAGCCAAGATGCTCAGCGATACGCTGGCGATCAAGCCGTCGAGCGCCAAGCATCACCTCGACCGCCCTAGTCGAAGTGGATCACACCGAGCGTAGGGGTAACATCATCGCCACCTACTACCGCAGGACGGCGGTCACCATAACGCTCCAGGAATTGGACAACACCAGGCAGCGGGCGGTCGGCGAGCTGCTCACCGCCCGCATCTTTGAGTCCTTCTATGGTAAAAAACACGGTACCGATGATGGTGACGGGAGTATGGAGGGCGATGGGCAATTGCCATAAAAGCAGCAGAATGAGAGGAAATTCTTTTTAATGCTGCTTCCTTGTACTACATATTTTGGATTCTCTATTTGTATCCATTCCGTTTTAATGCAAACAGTTATGACCTGAATTATGGGCAGTTACTGCGGAACTCAAGGTACGTTGCAGAGAGCGCTACGCCTCCCGCCACGAGCCGGACTCGAAGTAGGCTTTGAGGAGCGCGCTCTTCTCGGCTGAGAACTGGGCTCCCCGCTGGGTGATGATCTCCCCGGCGAGGATACTGGCGATGATGCCGCTCTCGCGCACCGAGTAGCGGTGGTATTGACCGTAGAGAAAGCCTGCTGCGTAGACATCGCCGGCTCCGGTGGTGTCGGTGGGGACCACCGGGCCCTTGACTGGAATCGAGGAGACCTCTCCATCGCAGCTGATGAACGAGCCCTTCTTCCCGTTCTTCACGATGGCGATGCGGCAGAGCTTGCCCATCGAGCGGCAACACTCATAGGGATCGTAGTTGTCAAAGAGGATGCGTGCCTCCTCGCGGTTGGCGAAGACGATATCGCAGTGCTCGCTGATCAGGGAGAGGAAGGCCTTGCGGTAGCGTCCGACGGCGAAGGGGTCGGCCACATCGAAGCTGACGGTGGTGTTGTTCGCCTTGGCGACCTCAAGGGCCCGCATGATGGCCCCCTGTTGGCTCTCGGTGTCCCACATATAGCCGGTGAAGTGGAAGATGTCCGCTCTCGCCACCGTGTCGATGTTGACGTCCTCCTCCCCGTAGAGGCGGTTTGCACCGAGGTAGGTGTTCATGCTCCGTTCGCTGTCCGGGGTGATGAGGATGACCGTCGAGCCGGTGCGCTCGCGCACGGTCTCCACCAGCTCATCCCCGACGCCGAGGTCGCGCAGGCGGCTGCGGTAGATCGCCCCGTTCTCATCAGAGCCGATCTTGCCGGCGATGGTGACGTCGATGCCGAGTGAGGCGAGGGCGATGATCGTATTGGGGCATGAGCCGCCGCAAGAGTAGCTGACCGTATGGCCTGTGCTGAAAGCGAGCAGCTCCTCCATCCGTTCACCGTTGATCAGCGCCATGGTCCCCTTGTGGATGCCAAGGTCGACCAGGTCGTCCTCCTCGACATTGACGATGATGTCGATGAGAGGGTTGCCGATGCCATAGATCATCTTCTTCTCTGCTCCATGCGACTATTCTACAGGGTCTTCGGCCCCAGTTCAACAAGAGCTTGCATCACGATGGGCCCCCGTCTAAGATACAGGCATGGCAGAGTATCGGATCATCGGCGGGACGCCCACCAGTGGTGAGGTGAGGATCAGCGGCAACAAGAACGCCGCCTTGCCGTGCTTGGCGGCCACGTTGCTCACCGATGAGGAGGTCGTGCTCTCCAACGTCCCCGACATCGAGGATGTGCGCGTGATGATCGATCTTCTCAGGCGGTTGGGATCGACGGTCTCCAGGACCGGGGCGAACAGCTGGTCCATCAAGAGCGGAAGCCGCAGCGGGGCGCTTGACCGCGACTTGGTCGAGGCGATCAGGGGAAGCATCCTCCTGCTCGGGCCGCTGCTCGCCTCCGTCGGTGAGGCGACGATCACCCCTCCTGGAGGGGATGTCATCGGCCTGAGGCGCCTGGATACCCACCTTTGGGGTCTTTCAGCCCTCGGTGCCTCCTTCGCCGTCGAGGATCACCGCATCACCCTCACCGCAGAGCGTCTGCCCCTTACCGGATCGGACATCTTCTTGGATGAAGCGTCGGTGACGGCCACCGAGAATGTCATCATGGCCGCCTCGCTCGCCGATGGAGAGTCGACCATCACCAACGCGGCGTGTGAACCACATGTGCAGGATCTGTGCACAATGCTGACGTTGATGGGCTGTCCCATCGACGGCATCGGCTCCAACCGCCTGCGCGTCGTTGGCCAACGGCGTCTTCGTGGGTGTTCCTTCACCCTGGGCAGCGACTATATGGAGGCGGGTTCGTTCATCGGCTTGGCTGCCGCCACCGGTGGCGAGGCGTTGCTCACCGGTGTCGATGTACAGCACCTGAGGATGATCAAGCTGGGTTTTGAGCGCATCGGCATCACCTTCGACATCGACGGACCATCTTCGATTCGAGTACCGCGCCAACAAGAGCGGATCCTAGCTAAGGAGGTTGCCGGCCACACCGCCCGGATCAGTGACGGACCTTGGCCCGCCTTTCCTGCGGACCTGCTCTCAATTCTCACTGTCACCGCCACACAGATGAGGGGATCGATCCTCATCCATGAGAAGATGTTCGAGTCCCGGATGTACTTTGTCGACTACCTGATCCGCATGGGAGCGGACATCATCCTCTGCGACCCCCATCGGGCAGTGGTGAACGGCCCGGCCCAGCTCTACGGTGCCACGGTCACCAGTCCTGATGTGAGAGCAGGGATGGCCTTGGTCATCGCCGCCGCCTGTGCCCGTGGCGAGTCCGTGATCCAGAACATCTACCAAATCGAACGGGGCTATGAGGCACTCTCAACAAAGCTTTCCACCTTGGGTATTGCTATAAAACGGCACCAAATACCAGACAAACCAGTGGTTCGTTAAAAAGTTGTCCACAGCTTATCCACAACCCACTATACAGCAATTTCATTCTGTCGGTGTATGTAAGAAGTCAACAGGAGCACCGCTATAGGTTACTACACTTTTCCCACTCGTGACAACATCTTACAAGGCAATGAAATACCTAAAGTCCTAGCGAATCACTTCGATGCAATACCGATATAGGTTTTTATAGATTTTCATCCTGTTTCAGGCATAACATATTCACAATCCTTCAACGAGTTGTCAACAAGTTATCCACAGGTTGTACAGCAAGGTGGAACGATGCGTAAGTTACCGTGTGCCAATACTTATCCACCGTTTCGTCTCTCTTCAAACGATGGTTGTTACCAAGAGAACTTGTGGATTACCCTCGAAGGAAAACTTCCCACATATACCCAACCTCGCACCTCGATTATTACATCGCAGAAGAGGGGCAGTCGTATCGGATCGAGAGATTGGAACCTGCTTGATGTTGGGCAAGTTGACACCATCGGTTTATGAAATCCACCCGTAATGCATCGCATCAATGAGAGCCGATTCATCGACGTGAATGTGGGCATCCCCATCACAGGTGATGGCAGCTCTACGGATGACCGAGAAGAGTTCGCGGACATTGCCAGGCCAATCGTAGTCCATCAAAAGATCAAGTGAAGCGCTGTCGATCGCTTTGTGTACCCCCAACGATGCCAGGTGGGAAGAAGCCAGGATGGGGATGTCGCAAAGGTGCTCACGCAGCGGGGGCAGTGCGATGACCACATCACAGATCCGGTAGAGGAAATCTTTGCGGATCACATCCCCGACCAGCTGGTCAAGGCGTTCGTTGCTCGCGGTGATGAGACGGAAGTCGGAGGTATGGACAGTGGTGTCGCCATACCGGCGGTACTGACCGGTCTCCAGGAGGCGGAGCAGGTGTGCTTGGAAGTGCACGGAGAGGTTCTCCACCTCATCGAGGAAGAGCGTCGATCCATCTGCCTCCTGGATGAGACCGTTGAGCTCGGTCGTGCCGTCGGTGAAGGCCCCTTTGGTGTGGCCGAAGAACATCGATTTGCCCAGTGCGTCACAGAGCAGCGAGCAGTTGACCGAGACGATGTTGCGATAGGGGTACTTGAGGCGGTGGAGGTATTGTGCGGCCAGCTCCTTGCCCGTGCCGGTCTCACCGTAGAGGTGGATGGAACACGCTTCCCGGCTGAAGTCGACCAGCTGTCTGCGCACCTGCACCATCACATCGCTCTCACCGAGGAGTCCGCACGCCTCGTAGGTGCTGCTCTCCCTGGCACAGGGGTCCAGGTACTCAAAGACTTTTTGGGCGTGCATCTGCGATCGCAGCACGGGAAAGAGGCACAGCGAGGTCTCGGGAACGAAGCGTCGGTCCTCCTCTTGTTCGATGCAGTAGAGGATTGTCGAACAGATGCCCAGACGCTCAAGCTGTTGCAAGAGCAGGGTATGTGAACCATCCTTGAGCCGGCTGTCGACGATGAGCAGATCGGGGCACTGCTGCTCAATGTCAGCGAGCGCCCGGTCGATGACTGTATAGCTTCTCAGGCATGCGGGGCTGAAGTGTTGCTTGAACCGCTCCTTGAAGCGCCAATCGGCGGAAAGGATGAAGAGAGTCATGATGCACCCCTATGGCAAGGTTATGGGGAGACCAGGCGGCTCAACCGGAGAAGTATCAATATATGTCTTTCCCTACGTGCCACTATGAGAACGGCTTTGGTGTTAAGGCTACTCTATTCAAGAGAGGTGTAGCGGTTTAATTGTGTTGTTCATCAGGACCTGGAGGGCTGACAATGCGTATATCGCAGCAGTTTCGCTACGAAGGATATTGGTTTTGAGCATAACTGGGATGAAGCCATTATGGGAGAGGAAGGCGCACTCTTCGTCACTGAATCCACCCTCTGGTCCGATGAGGACCCCCACCGGTCCATCGCAGGAAAGAGTGCTGACGACGGAGGGGAGGTCTTGCTGGAGGGCAATCGTGCTTTGGTGGAAGAAGAGGGCGGTACCGCGCCCTCCCCACCAGGCGGGCAGCTGCAAGAGGGGGACAATTTGCCTCTCCAAGTGGGTGGAAATCGACGAGCCGCTTTGTTGCAGTGCCTCGCGGATCTTGGCGTTCAGCCGCTCGATCCGGCTCGCTGAACGCTCCTTGGCATCGGAGACGCAGTGACGGCTCTGCACCAAGGCAATGGAGGAGACCCCGATCTCAGTTGCCTGGCGTACCAGCGTATCCTCCTTGTGCCCCTTGAGCAGACACTGCATCAGCACGAGGTTGCACATCGGGCCGCTGTAAGCGGGCAATGTCGCAAGAGAGGTCTCACCCTTTGATGGGGTGAGCGAGCAGTGCTCGCGAGAGATTGCGGTGATGGTCATCGAATAGCTCTTCCCCTCCCGGTCGCGAGCGGCGATCTGCGATCCGACCTTCAGGCGCAGCACCCGGCTCAGGTAGCGGCTCTCCTTGCCGGTGAGGACGAGGGTGCCCTCACCGTCGTAGGAGGAGGGGAGGATGAATTGCCTCATTGGCCAGTCCGGATGAACTGGACAGCCCGGTTGAGCTGGGCATCGAAGGTGGCATCGGCGATGGGACGCTTGTCGTACTCCATCTTGGAGAGGTACTCGTTGCGCACCAGCAGGTTCAGCACATCGGCGTTGATGCCCCGCTCGGCGTAGGTCAAGCCGAAGCGGCGGATATTCGCCTCGCTGGGCTCAGGGTTCTCCTTGACGTAGGTGGCGATGACCTTCTCCTTCATCAGCTGTTCATAGGCGCCGATCTCCTCATCGGCGAGCTTGATGTCGTCGACAACGATATCCGGCTCGATGCCCTTCTCGTGGATATTCTCCCCTTCGGGGGTGTAGTAGTGGGCGGTGGTCACCTGGGCAAAGCCCTCGCCGAAGCGGAAGACGTCCTGCACGATGCCCTTGCCGAAGGTTTTGCTGCCGATCAGGGTCGCACGCCCGTTCTGCTGCATCGCTGCTGCGAAAATCTCTGCCGACGAGGCTGACCCGCCATTGACGAGGATGACGATGGGCAGTTCGGCGGAGAAGGCCGCTTTGCCGGTGGAGAGGTAGCGCTGGTCGCGCTTGGTCCCCTTGCGGGCCTGGATGGTGACAATCTTCGCCCCGTCCTCGAGGAAGATGTTGGCTGACTGCAGTGCCCCGTCGACGGCTCCTCCGCTGTTGTTGCGTTCATCGATGATCAGACCGACGACCCCCTGGTCCTGGAGCTTGCGCACATGTTCGAGCATCTGCACCCCCGTCTGGGGGCTGAACTCGCTCAACGCGATGTAGCCGATGTCCCCTTCGATGACCCCGCTATCCACCGTGGGGGTGGTGATGCGCTCGCGCACCAGCGTCAAATCGAAGGAGGTTCCTCCGCGATAGACCGTCACGGTGACCGAGGTGTTGGGTTCACCCTTGAGCTTGCCGCTCGCCTCATAGCTGTTCAGGTCATCCACCTCTTCACCATCGATGTGGCTGATGAGGTCGCCTGCCAACAACCCAGCCCGTTGAGCAGGTGATCCGGGGAAGGGACTGACGATTGTGATCATGTAGGTCGACGGGTCGGCTGGATCCTTGCTCTCCGGGCTGGGTTTGCTCAGATACGTACCGATTCCCCCGTAGACGCCCGATGTCTCCTCCTGATACTCCTTTGCCTTGGTGGGGGGGATGTAGAAGGAGTATGGATCCTCCAGTGACGCGATGAGCGCACTGGCCAGGTCGTTGAACATTTTGGTACGGTCGATCTCCTCGATGTAGATGGAGTCGACGTAGCGGTAGAGACGCTCCAGGGACGCAAGGTCACTGCCGATTGCATCGATAGTGCGGTCGCTTGAGAATAGGGAGCCGGCTGGGGCTGCAAGCAACTGTTCAGCCGAGCCTCCCGCACAGAGCGGCAGCAGTATCAAAAACGCTATTAGGAACAGGCCAAGCCTTTTGATGGTACTTCTTCTCATAGGGAAAATATACCGCATTGATACGGAAAGGGCTACTGCGCGCACCCTTGACCGGAGTACTCTGTCACACTAAACTTGCCCCATGACCCAATTTATCACCTTCCCCACCTGGATTAGAGCAGAGATTATCCCCTCTCTCCCCATCAGATGGTACGGTTTGATGTACGTGGTCGCCTTTATCATTGCCTACCTGCTGATCAGGGTGCAGGCGCGGCGGGGGGAGGTGGTGCTGGACAAGGACGGGACGATGAACGTGGTGCTCTACTGCGTCTTTGGCCTGATCATCGGCGCCCGCCTCTTCAGTGTTCTCTTCTACGACGGCTCGACCTACTACTGGACCCATCCCCACATGATCTTCTGGCCCTTCCGGGACGGGCGCTTGGTCGGCCTGCCGGGCATGAGCTACCACGGTGGCCTCGTGGGGGCCGCCATCGGTTGCTGGATCTACGCCAAGCGCAATAAAACCGACTTCCTCACCCTCGCCGACACCATCGCCTTTGCCTCCCCGCTCGGCTACACCTTCGGCCGGCTCGGCAACTTCATCAACGGTGAGCTCTTCGGGCGGGTCTCGACCGCCCCGTGGGCGATTGTCTTTCCCGACGCCCCACGATTTTCGACCAACTACGCCTGGGTGCGGGAGATCGCCGACCAGCTGGGCATCGCCTACCAGAGTGGCCAGCTGGTCAACCTGCCGCGCCACCCCAGCCAGCTCTACGAGGCGTTCTTCGAGGGCATCCTGCTCTTTCTCTTCTTGTGGTTCGTCATCCGCCCGAGAAGAACCAAAAATCCTGCCGGCATGGGGGTCGCCTGGTATGTCATTGGCTATGGGACGGTGCGCTTCTTCCTCGAGTACCTGCGCGCCCCCGATGAACACCTCGGCTACATCCTGGCCTTCGGCAAGGAGAGCGATACCATCGCCCTCTTCCAATCGCCGCTCAACGTCTCTCTTGGCCAGCTCTTCTGTCTCGCCATGATCGCCTTCGGCGTTCTCTTCGCCCTTCTCCTTCATCACCGCCACAAGGAGGCTTGAATGCCAACTATCAATGAACGGGTGGCGCTTTTGCGCTCACAGCTTGCCCAGCACAACCTCGATGCGTGGATCATCAACGGCACCGACTCCCATCAAAGCGAATACGTCGCTGCCCGTTGGAAGAGCCGGGCGTGGATCAGTGGCTTTACCGGTAGCGCCGGCTCGGTCCTCATCACCGCAACCGAGGCGTTGCTCTGGGTCGATTCACGCTACTTCATCCAAGCCGAAGCGCAGATCGCCGGTACCGAGTTCGCAATGATGAAGATCGATACACCGGGCTCCCTTGATATGAACACCTATATCACGCAGCATCTCAAGGCCGGCCAACGGGTCGGCATTGCCGCCGAGACGCTGACCATCAGCGCCAAGGGCACCATCGAGACCACCTTGGGCAATACCATTGAGCTGGTGGCCACAGACGACCTGCTCGATGCCATCTGGAGCGACCGCCCGGCGGTACCCACCTCTCTCGCAATCCAGCTTTCAGATGACCTTGCCGGTTTTTCACCAGCACAGAAGCTTACGATGGTACGAGCCGCCCTCGCCCAGCGAGAGGCGGACTGGACGATCATCTCAAGCCTCGATGACATCGCCTGGCTTACCAACCTCAGGGCAGGGGATGTGAACTACAACCCGGTCTTCTACTCCTACGCACTGGTGGGGAAGGAGAGGGCGTGGCTCTTCACCGATCCTGCTCGCTTCTCAGGCGAAATCTCCACTTCTTTGATGACCTCATTTACCCTCGAGACATATGAACGTATTACCGAAGTCCTGAAAGAGGTTATCAAAGAGGGTGATCGGGTCTACTTGAACCCGGAGCGAACCTCCGTGATGATCGCCGATGCAATACCAAGTGGCCACTATGTCACCGGACGCGACTTCACCACCGATTTGAAGGCGAGCAAGAACGAGACCGAGCTGGAAGGGATGCGGCGTGCCCACCTGCTTGACGGGGTAGCGCTGGTCAACTTCCTCGCCAAGCTCGACACCAAGGGAGGTACGTATACCGAGATCGAGATTGCCGAACGCCTGGTGAGCGAACGCGAGCGCTCAGCCGAGTACCTCGGCCCCTCCTTCGCTCCGATTTCCGGGTGGGGTGAGCATGGGGCGTTGCCCCACTACGACGCCACCGAAGCGAGCAACGCCACCATCGAGGGTGACGGCCTGCTCGTCTTGGACACCGGTGGCCACTACCGAAGCGGCATGACTGACGTGACGCGGACCATCCTCTTTGGAGACGCCACCGAGGAGCAGAGGAGTGACTACACCCTGGTGTTGAAGGGCAACCTTGCGCTCGCTGGTGCACGCTTTCCTGAGGGAACGTGCGGCTACCAGCTCGATGTGCTGGCCCGTCAGTTTCTCTGGCAGCAGGGGCTTGCATACCACCACGGCACTGGCCACGGCATCGGCTTTAGGCTCAACGTCCACGAGGGGCCGCACTCCATCAGCCCTAAGCCGATAGCGGTACCGCTGAAGAAGGGCATGATCATCAGCGATGAGCCGGGTCTCTACCGTGAGGGCAAACACGGTATCCGCATCGAGAACATCGTTGCGGTGCAGGAGGATGGCACCGGTGAATTCGGTACGTTCCTGAGCTTTGAAGTATTGACCATCTGTCCGTTTGAACGCACATTGATAGTGAAGGAGTTGCTCAGTGAGACAGAGGTGGCAATGGTCGATGCCTACCACCGATGGGTCTTTGAGGAGCTCAAGGAGTTGGTGGACGAGAGTGCGCTGGCCTACCTCAGGCAGGCAACCTCCCCCCTCTGACGAAGGAGCATACCGTAATGGTTACAGCATTGAAGAAGATGGGAAAGATTTCCCGCAAAGGCCCGGTTGTCCTTATCATCATGGATGGCGTGGGCTTTGGAAAATACAAAGAAGGTGACGGGGTTGCCGCCGCCATGACCGGAAACCTGGACAAGCTCTACAAGGCCAATCCCTGGACAAAGCTGAAGGCACACGGCCTCGCCGTCGGACTTCCCAGTGACGAGGATATGGGCAACAGCGAGGTTGGTCACAACGCCATCGGCTGTGGGCGGGTCTTCAGCCAGGGGGCGAAGCTGGTCAACAGCTCGATCGAGAGCCGGGCGATGTTCGATGGGGCAATCTGGAAGAAGCTGGTGGCCAACACCAAGGAGCATGATTCGACGCTCCACTTCATCGGCCTGCTCAGCGACGGAAACGTCCACTCCCACATCAACAACCTCAAGGCGATGGTCGCCGAAGCGAAGGGAGAGGGGGTGAAGCGGGTGCGGATCCACGCATTGCTCGATGGGCGTGATGTCGGGGAGCTCAGCGCACTAGAGTACTTCCTCCCCTTCGAGGCGTTCCTCGCCTCGCTCAATGATGAACACTTTGATGCCAAGATCGCCAGTGGTGGTGGGCGGATGGTCATCACGATGGATCGGTACAACGCCAACTGGAAGATGGTCCAACGTGGGTGGCAGACCCATGTTCTCGGCGAAGGTCGGCTCTTCGAGAGTGCAGAAGAGGCCATCGAGACACTGAGGGCGGAGAGTGGGGCCATCGACCAGGATCTGCCGCCGTTCGTCATCGCCAAGGATGGCAAGCCGGTGGGGACCATCGAGGATGGAGACAGCGTCATCCTCTTCAACTTCCGCGGTGACCGTGCCCTCGAGCTGACCAAGGCCTTCGAGGCCGAGCACCTCGAGGAGTTTGACAGAAAACGATACCCCAAGGTCGAGTACGCCGGCATGATGGAGTACGATGGTGACCTCCACGTTCCCAAACAGTACCTGGTCTCCCCTCCGGCGATTGACCGGACCCTGGCCGAGTACCTCTGTGCGTCGAACATCCGCCAGTTCTCCATCAGTGAGACGCAGAAGTTCGGCCACATCACCTACTTCTTCAACGGAAACCGTACCGGCAAGTTCAACGATGCACTTGAAGAGTACGTCGAGGTTCCCAGTGACATCGTCCCCTTTGAGGAGCGGCCGTGGATGAAGTGTGCTGAGATCGCCGACCGGGTCGTAGCCGAGGTGGAGAGCGGGAAGTGGGATCTCATCAAGCTCAACTTCCCCAACGGAGACATGGTCGGGCACACCGGCGTCTTCCAGGCGGTGGTCTGTGCGATGGAGGGGATGGACCTGCAGATCGGTCGGATCGCCAAGGCGGTCGAGGCAGCCGGTGGCGTCATGATCCTCAGCGCCGACCACGGCAACGCTGACGACATGTTCGAGCATGGTAAGGATGGCAGCGTCCTCCACAAGGGCAACGGTGACCCGCAGGCCAAGACGAGCCACTCGCTCAACCCGGTTCCCTGCATCATCGTCGACTATGGCTACAACGGCGAGTACTCCAAGACCCTCAACGAGGGACTGGGCATCAGCAGCCTCGCGGCGACGATGATGAACCTGCTCGACTTTGAGGCGCCTGCCGACTACGACAAATCGATCATCACGATGAATTGATTCATGTACCCAAACAAGGAGCCTTCGGGCTCCTTGTTCCACGGTATCAGTGATGGATGAAATGCAGACAATTAGGAATTAAACGGAGGAGTCTGTCAGATCTGCGATACTACTATCAATGCCAAATCGAACATTGCAAGCTGTGCCTCATGTTCCTTCTCCGAACCAAGTATCAAATTGTTCCAATTGCCTGACTCCAAGATATCGCCTTCAAAGAGGAACATATAAAGATTAAGCTTTCTGTAATCGCAAATAGCCTGAAGCCCAGCACACTCCATCTCAACTGATATGCATCCTTCAGCTCTCCTCTTGTTGCAGTTGTTGACAGTCTCTCTGTAAATAGCATCAGTAGTCCATGTTTTGCCCATGATAGTAGGTATTCCTGAATCGTGTAGGATCTTCGATACCTTCCTTGCATTAACAACATCGATAAAATCAGCAGGAGGAGCCAGATGATAGGAAAAGCCTTCATCCCTATATGCTTGGTTTGGGACAATCACTTTTCCCTTTGTTATGTCATGTTGAAGGGAGCCGCATGAACCAAATACAATAAAGTCCGTAGCTCCCGTGATGTAATTGACCTCATCCATCACAGTGCCAGCTATTGCAGAGCCGATAGGGGAAAGATAGATAAGTATTTTCACTCCATTGTGGATGAAAGAGTATATGGGAATAGCACCATTGGCTGTGCCAGCCTCAGCTTCGCGAGTACATTTGATTCTCTTCTGGATGGCTCTGAATGCCTTACCACTGAATGTGACAATGCATTTTTTAGCAATCTTCATCGGCTTATAAAAGCTACTTGGATTAATCAACGCCTCAGATTCATCATAGCTATCGATAATACTCATGTACATCCTCGGAGAATCGGTTGATGAGATTGTATCCTTTTGAGAGGCTTGTCTCGCCTTTGAATTCTATGTAATCCCTAAATGAGGAACGATTGAAGAGGTAATCAAGCAGATACGATACCATAAGGTCCTTCTCGACAATCGCTTCAGGAAGTCTCCTCTTGTGGGCAGCAAGAGTGATTACCTCTTCAATGTCTTCTGTATTGTTGTTGAGGAATCTGATCATTTGTTGCCTCCCCTATCTTTTTCAGACATTCGTAAACCCAACTGGTAGCATTCATGCCTTCTTCGAGTGTTGCTTTCTTCTCCTCTGCTGAGAGAACCGATTTGAGTCTGTCGATATCATCCTCGGTGATAGCATCCTTACCTATGGCTTTCAATGCCTGAACCACCAGTGAGGTCTTCTGTGACATCCCTTTTATATCTTTGCTCTTGGTCGTCTTGAACGTAAGCGTTCTTTCGTTGACATCATAGCTTCTATACGGGCCATCGCTTAGATACTCAAATGTAGCCGGCATTTGATCAGAAAGCCTTAGGATATTGAGATTGTGCTCTCCTGAAGGGACGATAGACCAACAAAATTTTCTTGCAAGAGCATATGCAACGGAAGTCATAGAAGGATAGACAATCTCCCCTGTGAGCTTTGATATCCTTCTTTTTGCATATAATCCATCAAGTATCCTGATAAGCCTGTCTGCTTTCTCCATTCTCTGGATTGACTTTTTGACGGTCCCATACGATCCAATATCCAGGAAATCCTGGACTGAGAACACAGAGTCAATCCTATAGGAATCAATTCTTTTAGCAATGAGTCGATGGACACTCATCATACACAGCCTCCAAGCATCCCCAAATATTTATTACTTTGGGGACAAAATCAAGATTATTACACATTGCGTGATCCATATGTTCCCGCTGATTAGCATAGGCTGGTTCAGCGACGGACCTCTGTGTATTCGCGATTGCTGGATCAAATTTTCCATAGTCGATGTAGTACAGTAAGATTTACACTCGGTAGTCATCACCACGCACTCCGGTGACCATCTATTTTTGAAGTTGACAATAGTTGACAATTGATAGTAGTATATACCTGTATGAAAGATCGGAAACTGCACCTTGAGAACATCAGCAAGGCAATGGAAAATGTCGGATTCAACCAAGCCGCCTTGGCAAGAAGCCTTGCGGTATCACGTGAGACGGTATCCAAATGGCTGAGTGGAAGTGCCATGCCGCGACCTGAAAAGCTTTTACAATTGTCACGAACGTTACACCTGAAATTTCATGACTTGGTGTTGGCCTCGGCGCCTGTATCGCCTGTAATCGCATTTCGGACGAACAAAAAGAAGAAAATCACTGAAGAGAAAACAATCAATGCCAAAGATATGGCGGAGGTTCTCTCCATCATCTCTCCCTATTGCAAGAGCTCCGTATTCTCCCCTGTCTTCAGGCAACAGCCGACCCTGGAATATGATTATATCCAAGCTGTTGCCCATGAAGTGCGAGTACTGCTGCATCCCAAAGATGGTGTCGTTGATGTTGACTGCATCCTGAACCTGTATGCTGATTTTACTGTCGTACTCATTCCTGTTCTCTGGGGCATCAACGGAGACAACGGCTTGTATATTCATCTTCCCCATCAGAATATGACCTTTGTGTATCTGAACATCGAGAAGCCGCTGGTGGATGTGTCTTTTTGGGCTCTTCATGAGCTGGCACACGCTATGACAAAATCCATGCTATCGCATGATGCAGAGACCTTTGCCGACCACCTTTCTGCGGCTGTGCTGTTCCCAAAAGAACTGGCACGTGCTTCTTACCATGAGATGGATGCCATCGGTTCGATTGCAGGAAAGGTGCAACGGATTAACGAGATCGGGTTGAAGCAGATGATTTCCCCGTTCACGGTGTTGGGGGAGATGAACAAATATGCAGCGCACGCACAGCTTGTGCCTATCGATGTCGAGATCGGTGGGGCGGCAACCAATCTTGCAAAAGCCATCGGACTGTATCGTGACAAGCTTTTCAACGACATCCCTACAGCTGAGGAGTATGTGAGAGTGTGCACAAGCACTTTGAATGCATCAATCTTTCCTGCCATTACAGAATATCTTCATGAGACCGGTGCTGATGTGGGCATCGTGCAACGATTGTTGAACATACCAATCGCCGATGCGAAAGGAGTGCACAAGGTCCTTGTCAATCAAAAAAGGAATCCTTCTTGATACAAATGCATATCTTCGTCTTGCAGACAATCTTCATCCTCTCCTTTCAAGGACGTTCGGGACAGATCCGGTATTCGAACTGAAAATTCTCGGTGGGACCATTGGGGAGTACAACTACCAAAGCAGACTGAAATCAAAGTTTGATTGGGTGATGAGCGGTAGGCATGTAGACGATCGAAGGCGTGGGGTATTGAGACTGAACAGCATGGGCGAAGAAGCGGTAAATGATATATGGCAATTCATTTTGTCGGAGAGTCATGAGAGGGCACCATATTGTTCGCGTTTCGATATTCGTTGCCTCGCCACGGCCTATGAGCTTGGACTCACCCTTGTAACCGATGATCGACCGTTACGTTTGCTTGCCAAGGACTATGAAGTGGAATGCC
>Ga0265293_10004168_pt1 | contig 25786 bp, 19 predicted proteins | sample Munlanlewell138R_FD_192505 | JGI IMG/M metagenome (GOLD analysis project Ga0265293, IMG submission 192505) | Leachate microbial communities from a municipal landfill in Southern Ontario, Canada - Leachate well 138R | ecosystem: Engineered > Solid waste > Landfill > Unclassified | place: Canada...
TGCAATTAGTGTTGGGTAGTCTCAATCCCCTAAAGTCGGGTCATTCCATTCATACTTATACGGTATAGCGCTTTGCGCGATGGTTTTGTTTTACACGTCTCAATCCCCTAAAGTCGGGTCATTCCATTCATACGCTCCTTCAGTGCAAGCGGCGGTTATGCAATTAGTGTTGGGTAGTCTCAATCCCCTAAAGTCGGGTCATTCCATTCATACTTATACGGTATAGCGCTTTGCGCGATGGTTTTGTTTTACACGTCTCAATCCCCTAAAGTCGGGTCATTCCATAAAGATCGTAAGCTAACGACCACTTAATACAAAACCAAGATAGTAAAAGCTCTTTTATTTTGTCAATCAAAATTCACATACACAGCCCACACAAATTATAAGGACATGCCTACACCACCATAAATCACACTGATTCGGCAGGCTTCATTCGTAGGGGCTGGGCTTGCTCTGCCCGAGGACATCAAATAGTCAGCAACCTAATCCAATAAAACAGCGAGCTTCATATGGATATCAAGAACCCCAAATGTTTAACAGACATATTTCGTAGGGGCTGGGCTTACTCTGCCCGAGGACATCAAATAGTCAGCAACTTAATCCAATAAAACAGTGAGCTTCATATGGATATCAAGAACCCAAATGTTTAACAGACAAATTTCGTAGGGGTCGCGGCTTGCTCGACCCGTTTTCTATGACAATCGGACTTCTATTTAATCGTCAGATGCTAAAACAATAAGGCTAATTCACCACTTATCTCATCCACTTCACAACTACAGAACCTCACAACTCTGCTCCGCCTTCTTGCTTATCTTCAAGCAGTCGGGTCATTTCATTCATACCGACTTACTGAGCGCAGCAGATGCGTTCAGTAATAGAAGTCTCAATCCCCTAAAGTCGGGTCATTTCATTCATACTAAATTAGCTAAACAATTGTTCCCAGAATTAACTGACTCGTCTCAATCCCCTAAAGTCGGGTCATTTCATTCATACGTCCTGGGCATGACATTAAACTGCCTCATTAATACTGTCTCAATCCCCTAAAGTCGGGTCATTTCATTCATACGGCTGGGTGGATTTTTTTAGAAACAACAAGAAAATAGTCTCAATCCCCTAAAGTCGGGTCATTTCATTCATACGATGATAATAACTACTATCTTTACTCAATGTCAAGCGGGTCTCAATCCCCTAAAGTCGGGTCATTTCATTCATACTCCACCAACAGGACTCTCGTGTGACTGGGCATCAATGTCTCAATCCCCTAAAGTCGGGTCATTTCATTCATACTGTGTGTCACGTAACGTTGTATCTAATCAGGAGGTAAAGATGTCTCAATCCCCTAAAGTCGGGTCATTTCATTCATACCTTAGCTGCTGAAGTATACTATACAAGACAACGTCCTGGTCTCAATCCCCTAAAGTCGGGTCATTTCATTCATACGACAAAGAGAAGGACGAGCTTGTCAACAGGCTCGACCTGATGTCTCAATCCCCTAAAGTCGGGTCATTTCATTCATACCCAGGGTTGATTCTCTGGAGAAAAGAGTCTCTGAAAAGTCTCAATCCCCTAAAGTCGGGTCATTTCATTCATACATCGTTTAATATTATTAAGCTCATACCTCCCCCTTGAGTCTCAATCCCCTAAAGTCGGGTCATTTCATTCATACCGAACCACCTTACGGTGAAGTTATCTACTTTGATATTAAAGTCTCAATCCCCTAAAGTCGGGTCATTTCATTCATACGACCCTAAGAGTCCTCACAGACTGAACATTGGAACTATGTCTCAATCCCCTAAAGTCGGGTCATTTCATTCATACTCTACCCTTTTTTGGGATGCATTGTGAGCGGGTTTGGGGGTGGTGTTTTGGACACCTACCCCCTACCTATATCAAAACGCTTAGAGTATGTTTTATTTTTTCTTGTAATATATTGCTCTGCACCGTTTTACAAAGGTGGAAACCTCAGGTGCTGAAAATCACGGCATTTCATTGCTCTTATAGCAATTAGCCAATAAAGACGTGTTCGAGCAAAATCACGTCCATTTTTTTAGACTTTTATCCCTTAGATTACTATTCACAACTATGTTCCATTGAAAGAACCGTTAGAGCATATCCACCTGTCGAAGCCAAATTAACAAAAGGCATTTTATTCTGTCAACCAAAATCTTTTCGGTGGGGGGAGTATCTCACAGATTGAAAGGATAGGGTTTAAGAATAGTAAAACATAGATTGGCAGATAGAGGTTTGCGCTTAACGATCATTGATAAGCTACCGTATCAAAGAAAAGGGTCTCTCGCAGATCTCGGAGATCTCACAGATTAAAAAGAAAAAAGATTTAAGAATTAGATTGGTGGGATAGCTCAGCAGACATAGGTTTACCCATAGCGAATACCGGTAAATTAGCAAATCAAAGAAAAAAAGGGAGGAGTTAAGCAAGAAGGAAATTCAGGGTTGTGAAGTTGTGAAGTTGTGAAGTAAAAAAGAGCCTCACGCGGATCTCGGAGATCTCACAGATTAAAGAGAAAAAAGATTTAAGAATTAGATTGGTGGGATAGTTCAGTAGACATAGGTTTACCCATAGCTAATACCGGTAAATTAGCAAATCAAAGAAAAAAAGAGAGGAGTTAAGCAAGAAGGAAATTCAGGGTTGTGAATTTGAGAAGTAAAAAAAAGAGTAATGAACACAGCAATTCTGGCTCCTTATAATAGTGTGAAAACCTAACGAAAAAGATCTGGCTGGTAGAGCAAGCCCTACCCCTACGGAATAAACCGATAAATCATAGGGACACATACAGTTAACGTTAAATTAAACACACCAAAGAAAAGAAAAAAAGATTTAAGAATTAGATTGGTGGGATAGTTCAGCAGACATAGGTTTACCCATAGCTAATACCGGTAAATTTACCAATTAAAGAGAAAACGGGAGGAGTTAAGCAAGAAGGAAATTCAGGGTTGTGAAGTTGTGGAGTAAAAAAGGGGTAATGAACACAGCAATTCTGGCTCCTTATAATAATGTGAAAACGTAACGAAAAAAATCTGGCTGGTAGAGCAAGCCCTACCCCTACGAAATAAATTGATAAATCATTGGGGTTCGTATAGTTATAGAGTTCACTGAGCACCAATTGGATCTTATTAGATAAGGACTGTTTGATGTCCTCGGGTCAAGCAAGCCCGACACCTAAGAAATCCATCAAACTTATAAATGTGTTTCTTGTTGCTTATGCAAATCCTAACAGCTAATGCTTTAATTGTTGGTTTTACCGCTCTCGCCCCTCTTGCTTTATTTTTTGAACTGCTCGGGTTGAGAAATTCCTATCCCCCTTTTGTTTAGTCTCTTTAAGCGTTGTAGTGTTGGAGTTTGACGTTATATTTATAATGAATGGGGCACTCTTTTTGATTGAGATTATGATGGGATCGAAATCACTCTCCCAGATGAAATGTAGGAAGTTGGAACTCTCGCCTGTTCTGGTGTTGACTGCGTAAAAATACTCCTCTTCCCTGCCGTCAAACTCAAAGTGTATCTCACGCTTAGGACCGTATTTCTTTTCAGCAATAAAAAGGTCTGTTTCAGGGTTCGGGTTGTTAGGGTCTAAGGCACGGTAGATCGTTAACTTATCGTCTTTTAGTGTCTCCTCATCGAAGTAAAAGTTTTTCATTCTAAGTTTAACCGGGTCTGTTTGAGATAGATTGTAGGGCATTGTTTTGTAGAGCTCTCTAACCTTGTCTTTACGCTCTGCTAAAGGGAATTGAGAAGCTTGTTGCATTATTAGACGGGAACGCTTGCGGAGTGGCGTATTCTCACTGTTTTTCTTGTAAGTTTTAGGGTCATATTTTTTGATTTGTTGGGTGCCGTGCGACATCTGAAACACAAAGCCACCTTTCTTACCAACCTTAGTCCCAAAAGTTCCACTTATCTCATAAGACAACTTAACCACCATCTGCACGGAAAGTGGCAATTCCAAGTAATTCTGGATAGTTTTAGACGCTAAATGCCTAAGTTCTGGCTTAATTTTGTAGATAGACAAAACACTACCAGCAGAGCGGTAACTTAAATCGTCAGCAAGCTCTTGAATTTTTGATTTTTTACTCATAATAGACCCCCTTTTTTATTAGGATGACTCCCCTCTTCTTTAGCCCCAATCCAGCTCAACATGATAACGTGTCAAAGACTATTTTGTTTTACCTTTGCAACTCATTGCCTATCAATCATATAAAAATCTTCATCCAAGGAGATAGTAAGGAGAATAGTCGTAGGCGGCTATAGGCCGCCTACGACTATTCTCCTATGATTCCTATAGGGTGAGGGGAGTGAAGCAAGAAGGAAATTCAGGGTTGTGAAGTTGTGGAGTTGTGAGGTTGTGAAGTGAAAAAGGGTCTCACGCAGATCTCGGAGATCTCACAGATTAAAAAGAAAAAAGATTTAATGATGGGAAGTGTGATGGTTTAGCATTGACAGGTTTGCATCTGATGGTTATGGATAACCTAACAAACAAAGAAAGAAAAAAGAAGTAGATCAAGTAAGAAGAGCAGAGTTGTGGAGTTGTGAGGTTGTGAAGTAAAAAGGGGATAATGGACACTGCAATTCTGGCTCCTTATAATAGTGTGAAAACCTAACGAAAAAGATCTGGCTGGTAGAGCAAGCCCTACCCCTACAGAAAAAACCGATAAACTATTGGAGTTCTTATGGTTACAGAGATAACTGAGCAACAATTGGATCTTATTAGATAAGGACTATTTGATGTCCTCGGGTCGAGCAAGCCCGACGCCCTACGAAAAATATCGAATGATTTTAACAAAAAAGGGGAGCGGCTCTATTGAGCTACTCCCCTATCGTTATTACAGGCTAAGATTAAGCCGATTAGTTATTTTATTTGGTTTACAAACTCTTTACCGAAGTTTTCGCATTCGGTAATTGCTGCTTCATCTGGGTTCCAGAGGGCTTTTAAGCCGTCGTTCACCACGTTAAAGCCAGCTCTTTTCAGTTCATCACCTATTTGCTTGATTGACTCTCCACTCCAGCCGTAAGCACCGAAAGCAGCGGCTTTTTTGTTTTTAAAGCCGAGTCCACGTGCTTCTTCAAAGAAGGCGGCGATTACTGATAAGAAACCTTTATTGATCGTCGGTGAGCCTACTAAGATAGCCTTAGACTTGAACACTTCTGTCATAATGTCATTCTTATCAGTTTTAGCAGCGTTGTAGAGTTTAACGTTAACAGACGGGTCTGCCATACGTATTCCTTTACCGATAGCTTCTGCCATTCTTCTTGTTCCTTCCCACATTGTATCGTAGACTAAGGTGATCTGGTTTTCCTGATAGTTTTCAGCCCATTCCAGATATTTTTCAACGATCTGGATTGGGTTATCTCTCCAGATTACGCCGTGGCTCGTTGCAATTATATCGAGTGGCAAGTTAAGCGAGACAAACTCTTCAATTTTTCTCTTAACGAGTGGGCTGAATGGGGTTAAGATATTAGCATAGTATTTGATTGCTTCTGCATAGAGTTCAGCTTGGTCAACAAGGTCGTTGAACAGGAATTCTGATGCATAATGCTGGCCAAAAGCGTCGTTACTAAAGAGCACGTTATCGCCGGTGAGATAGACAAACATACTATCAGGCCAGTGCAACATAGGAGCTTCGATAAAGATGAGTTCTTTACTACCTAAGCTAATTTTGTCGCCTGTTTTCACTACTTGGAAGTTCCAATCTTTGTGATAGTGTCCTTTGAGTGATTTAACGGCGTTAGCGGTGCAATAGATAGGTGTGTTAGGGATTTTTTCCATAAGGGCTGGTAAAGCGCCACTATGGTCAATTTCAGCGTGGTTAGCGATAATAAAGTCGATCTTATCAAGATCAATTTCTTTTTCTAAGTTAGCAACAAACTCCTTATCAAAAGGTTTCCAAACGGTGTCTATCAGAGCAACTTTGTCCTCTTTAATAAGGTATGAGTTATAGGTTGAGCCTTTGTGGGTTGAGTATTCATTTCCGTGGAACATTTCGAGTTCCCAGTCCACTTTACCTACCCAATAGATATTATTTTTTACTTTTACCTTCATACTGTCCTCCAGTTAGGTTAATTATTTTCCTGCCATCATAGCAGTTACGTCTGTTTCAGGTGTATCGATTGGTTTGATATCGAAAGTTTTTACTAAAAACTCGGCGATGTTGGGTGACAAGAAAGCTGGGAGTGTTGGTCCTAAGCGGATATTTTTGAATCCGAGGTAGAGAAGTGCAAGGAGCACTAACACAGCTTTTTGTTCGTACCAAGCAACGTCAAACGAGATTGGCAACTGATTGATATCTTCGAGTTTAAGCGTATCTTTTAAGGTTAAGGCTAAAACAGCGAGAGAATATGAATCGTTGCACTGTCCGGCATCTATAACTCTCGGGAAATCCCCTATCTTACCGAGTGGTAGCTTGTTGTAGCGATATTTAGCGCAACCAGCGGTTAGAATAATACTGTCAGCGGGCAATTTCTCGGCAACTTTAGTGTAGTAATCTCTGGATGGGAATCTTCCGTCACAACCGGCCATTACGACGAATCTTTTGATCAGTCCGGCACTCACGGCGTCTAAGATAGCATCTTTATTTTGGGTCAAGGTATGGATGCCAAACCCTGTGAAAACGCTACCTGTTTCGATTTCAGTAGGTGGTTGTGATTTTTTTGCCATTTCAATAATTGCGGAAAAGTCTTTCGGTTTTCCGTTAACTCTGTCAGGGATATGGGTAAGCCCTTCGAAGCCTACTACGCCGGTGGTAAACACACGGTTTTTGTAAGAATCTCTTGGTGGGACTAAGCAGTTAGTGGTCATTAAGATAGGACCGTTGAATTTCTCAAACTCATCAGTCTGTTTCCACCAAGCGCTACCATAGTTTCCGACGAGGTGTGGGTATTGTTTAAAGGTTGGGTATCCGTGTGCGGGTAACATTTCACCGTGTGTATAGATATCGATACCGGTATCTTTAGTTTGCTCTAACAGCTCGTGGAAGTCCTTCAGGTCGTGACCGCTCACCAGTATCGCTGGGTTTTTACCTACTCCGATGTTGACCTCTGTCGGCTCTGGATTACCATAAGTCTTGGTATTAGCATCGTTCAAGAGTGCCATCGCTGCTACTCCCTTTTCGCCACACTCGACGACGAGATTGAGCATTTCATCCTGCTGAGGCTCCGCTTTGAGCGTAGTCGCCAAAGCTCTGAACATAAACTCCTCTACCTCATCAGATCTATAACCTAAAATAGCAGCGTGCTCAGCATAAGCAGCCATCCCTTTTAAGCCGTAGATTAGAAGTTCAGTTAAAGAGCGGATATCGTCATTCTTTTGAGCGAGAATACCAACTGCAGGGTCTACGTTCTCCAAGAACTCTTTAGCGGTTATTTGTGAAGTAGCCGCTTTGGGTAGTGCAGAGAAGCTTTTCCCGAGCTTTTCTAAGTTAGCTTGTAAGTCTTTTTTGATAGCGTTTCCTTCATCTACCATTTCGGCAAACCGAGCGTTATCAAAGTTTGCATTAGTAATAGTAAAGAACAGTGAGTTGATTACAAAATCAGCCGCTTTAAGGGTGTTTATCCCCTCTTTCCGAGCTAAGTCAGCCCAAAAAGAGACACCTTTAGCGGTCCAGATTAACAAGTCTTGAAGGTCAGCGGTGTCTGATTTTTTACCACATACACCGATCTTGAAGCAACCTTCATTTCTTGCTGTTTCTTGACATTGGTAACAGAACATATTGATTAATCCTCCATCTATATTTCATCTAAATAACATATTCACCAGATTACAGCAGATATCTTCACCATATCTTGTCAACGAGTAAGAATAGTTTGCGTTACGCCAATTTTGCACAGTCATCCTTATGGAGCCCATGATGATAAGCGCTATAGCCTCCTCGTTTTCACCGCAAATTATTTTGTCGGCTAATAGTTCTCCAATCAATCGACGTAAATAGATATACCTTTTAGTAATGACATTAGAGACTCTTGACTGTATATTTTCCTCTAATCGGATATACTCCTCAGCAAACAGAATAGCCGTTCCGTTTGGATTTTGAGATAGATGCTTAAAGTGTGACATAATGAAGTGGCACACCCGTTCTTTTGGCTCTTGAATGTCGTATAACTCACGTTCAACCCTCAACCAAAACTTGTCTAACTCAAGGATAACATTGATTATTATGTCATCTTTATTCTCAAAGTGCCTGTATAAAGCAGGCTCAGAAATACCGACCTTTTTTGCCAAACGTCGTGTCGTGAACGCTGCAAAACCTTCATCGTTAATCAACTCCATCGCTTTTTGGATGATCTGTTGACGTCGCTGTTCCTGAGGGAGTCTTTTGTTTGGCTTCATTACTCTTAAATAATTTCTCCGTTCATTGATATGGTATACTCCTTAAGAAGTATATTCTTGCCTGAATCACGGATCGCCCTCTCTACTAAAAGAAGAGCACCTGTGCAACAAGGCACCTGCATCTTGACTACAGTGACCGACTTGACATTGTGTGTTTTGAAAATAGTAGTCAGCTTTTCTAAGTATTTCTCCATTGAATGGTCTAACTTAGGACATAAAGTCATTACCACCTTATCCTTCATAAAACGGGAATGGAAGTTGGCAAAGGAATAAGGGGTGCAGTCTGCTGCAATTAAGATGTCGGCATTCTCAAAGTAGCTTGCCATCGGATTTATTAAATGGAGCTGAATCGGCCAATGCCTTAACTCTGACTTAAGGTTTACTGAACCGGCAGAGGTTTGAGCCGAATCTTGTTGTAATTCACGCTCTTCAGTTCCTATACAGCCACAACCTGAGCAGTCTTCTTTAACTTCTACCTCTGGAATTGGTAGGCCTTTCCTTTTCAAAACATCAATAGCTATTTGATAGTATCCCATCTCGTTATGGCTCAAAAGATGTTCTAAGTGAGCCTTAATTGTATTGGGACCTGCCTTGATTATATTTTCCATCACGATCTCTTCATTATAGGGCTCCGCTTCACGCTCAATTACATAAATAGCACCCTCTGGACAGGTGCCTATACAGGCTCCAAGTCCATCACAGAAAAGATCGCTAACTAATCTCGCTTTACCATCTATGATCTGTAAAGCACCTTCTGGGCAGTCGGGTATGCATAGCCCACAGCCGTTACATTTGTCCAAGTCTATTTCAATAATGTTTCTGATCATTAACACCTCTTTATTCTTGTTATCGCTTACTAACATAGATAACCTGTTTTCGGTGGATGACAAATTATTTATTCGATATCTGAGATAAATTTTCTTTACAAAGAGAAGTGAATTATAGCATAGGATCGACATATGATCGATAGTAGCTAAGAGGAAATAAATGAATAGAGTTATAGACTATAAGAAACAGATCTCGATTGTCGTTGCAGTGGCTGAGAAAGATGTGATTGGATGTGAAAACAAAATGCCGTGGGACTTACCCGCTGACTTAAACTACTTCAAAAACCTTACGCTGGGAAATATAGTGGTGATGGGAAGAAAGACATATGAGTCGATAAACCAACCACTCCCCGGTAGAATCAATATTGTCATCACTACACGCAAAATCAAAAATGATGTGATAACTGTCAAAAATATCGATGAGTTTTTTGAGCTGATAGAACAACAGAGCGAGCTGTGGAGCGATAAAGAGATATTCATTATCGGCGGCACCGCTATCTATAAAGCGTTTCTACCCTGTGTCGATACTATCTATCGAACCCGTATTTATGCTGAGTTTGAAGGGGATACCTTCTTCCCACTCATCGATGAAAAAGAATGGTATGTTGCTGAAACTGAAAAGGGCATCAGAGATGATAATAATTGCTACGACTATGAGTTTCAAGTGCTCAAAAGAAGAGATCAGTAATGAAATCAATCCGCTATTTACTGATTGTATTCATCTTTATTACCGGACTGACAGGGTTGGGATGCATAAAAGCAGAAGACCCCGATAGAATCATAGTGACTCAATTTAGCGAAACTTTAGCCGAACTTCAGCTCGAAAAAGCGGATAATATACTCGATACCCTATCAGTCGACTTGAGACAAAAGTATGAGGCTGAGCTGTTAAAAGAGACTAAAACACACCTGCAAGCTAACGACTTAACTTGCGCTGCTGGCAAAGGTTTGATGAATATTCTAAATATGATGCTCCAGTCTGATATCGACTATCAACAGCTGAATAACGATTCTTTTACTCCACTCCTTCTCGCCTCTCGAAATGGGCTGCTCAACGTAGTGAATACTCTGCTAAATCAAGAAATAGACATTAACCAAACTAATAAAGAGGGGATTACTCCGCTACGCTATGCCGTGCTGTTTGGACACTACGATGTTGCCGAAGCGCTCCTTGAAGCTGGTGCAAACGTTAATCAAAAGGATAAATACAGTTGGACACCTCTCCCCTCTGCAGTCGCTAATAACGATACTAAAATGGTTCAGCTATTACTCAAATATGGTGCGGTGCCTAACTATAAAACACCGAGAGGTAATCCACCACTAATAGACGCTATCTTGGTAAATAACTATGAGATGGCCTCAGTTCTACTTTCTGCCAAAGCAAATCCTAACGCTAAGGATAGCCGACACCAATACCCTGCTATTTTTTGGAGTGTTGAAAAAGGGAGTTTGGATATGGTTAAGCTTCTTGTAGAACACAAAGCAGATATCAATGTTCAAGGGAATAGAAAGAGTGAGTCCCCTTTGATGCGAGCTATCGTCTTGAGAAATCAGCCAATGGTAGAGTATTTATTGAAAATGGGAGCAGATAAGGAGCAGGTCGACTCTGAAGGCTGGGATGCTCTTGTTTACGCTGAGAAGTCCGAATCTGAAGATATTATTGAGCTATTGAAGTAGTTTAATCTACTGCAAAGAGTTTTTTAAGCCAATCCCAGGCGTTCTGCATATCCTCTGGTAGCCCTATCTCAAAACTAAGTTCTTCTTTTGTTATTGGATGTATAAAGCTTAGAGAGTAAGAATGTAAAGCCTGCCTGATCATTTGTTTGTCGAGATAGTTCTCTACCCTCTTTCTGTAGACCTGTGGAACTCTACTCAAAAGCTTATTCCTCCCATATACTTCATCTCCAAAGATGGGATGTCCAATATGGTCGAGATGTACACGTATCTGATGAGTCCTACCTGTAATGAGGTTGACCTCTAACAATGAAAAGGCTTCAATAGTTTCGGCTACTCTGTATTCCGTAATCGCTTGCCTACCTTGACTTACTACTGACATTTTAGTCCGCTCTTTTAGATTACGGCCGAGCATTGTTTCGATAGTTCCAGATGGAGGGTCGGGTATGCCAACAACTATAGCTTTGTAACCTTTTTGCACCTCTCTTTTAGCAAAGAGTCTACTCAGTTTAGATAAGGTGCGTTCGTCTTTTGCGATCAGCATTAGCCCTGAGGTGTTTTTGTCTAACCGATGAACAATGCCAGGTCTCTGTTCATCTTCTAAGGAGGGTAATTCATTACCATACCGGCTTAACAGAGCGTTAACAATAGTCCCGCTGTATTTGCCTGGTGATGGATGCACCGGTACCCCAGCTTGTTTATTTAAGATGGCTATGTAGTCATCTTCAAATATAATGTCTAAAGGGAGAGTGTTGTCGGGGAGAGCTGTACGGCTATTTTTGATTTTATTAGCTTTGATTTCAATGACGTCTCCAGCCTCTAAAAGATAGCTCTTTTTTACAGGCTTCGAATTAACGAGTATCTTCTCCTCTTTAAGTAGCTTTTCGATAAAGCTTCTTGAAAACAGCAGCTCCAAGTCAAGTGAAGAGAGGTATCTATCTATACGTATTGATTCTTCAAGTTCATATGTTAATATCATCTATCTGATCTGCAGGCGTTGACCCTATTCCTTTTATTTTAACCTCAAAAGAATTTCTAAAGGAATGCGAGTCAAGACATTCCTTTAGAAACTTAACTTCAGCTCTATTTAAGAGCATTTAACGGTTTAATATCGCCGATTTATTTCAATAGCATCATCCGCTTATCTGCTTGATAATTATCAGTGGTAAGACGATAGAAATATACCCCTGAAGACTGCTGGACATTCATATTGTCTTTACCGCTCCAGACTACTCTTTGATCACCACTTTGCAAATAACCATCTAAAAGAGTGGCGACTTTTTGTCCTTTGATATTGAAAATCTCTAACCTTGCTTTCCCAGGCTTACTGAGCGTGAAGTGAATAGTAGTCTCTGGATTGAAAGGATTAGGATAGTTACCGTGTAGGCGAGTAGTTAAAGGAAGAGTTTCTACACTTTTATCAACGTTAACCGGTCCGTCTTGATAGGCAAGGTAAGGGTAGCTTCTATTTTCATCAATTCTCCAAACATCAGTAAAATCCCAGTTAGTGTAAGTTGCTTGCAGCAACATCTCATCTGTGGTTTTACCAGTGCCAGCATATGATTTATCACATTCGGATGATTCTATATCCCAGAAACAATCAACCGCTTCAATTAAGCCAATGTTGTAACCTACTAAGCCACCAGCTCTATAAACTCCCTCTACTGTTCCGGTCGAATAGCATCTTTCAATAGCACTAAGTTTAATGAAACCAGCTCGCCCTATCAGTCCTCCCGCTTCTTGATTTCCAACTACATTACCTCGAGCATAACAATCAAAAACGTATCCACCACTCTTACCGATCAAACCACCTGCATACCCACTTGAATAAACATCACAAGTTGAGTAGCAATATTTTACGGTACATTCAGAAGTTACCCCAATTAATCCTCCTGTATACATATCACCACCATAGATATTTCCCTCAGAAAATGAGTTCAAGACAGTACTCGTAAGTGCAGCACCTACTATTCCGCCAGCCGTTGAGTGTGATCTAATGTTACCATTAGAAGAGCAGTTTTCTATTAAGCTGTCTATGCAAACACCTGCAATCCCACCCGTCTCTAAACTACGAGCATAAGTTGGATTTATTGTCATCCTCGAGCTTGAGTCCCTTATCTCAGTATTGTTTTCCGCCTTTGCTACAATACCACCTGCATAATGATAGAGTGCTTCTGGCTCAATGAGCCCCGATGTGTGTGAATCAATTATAGTGCTGCCATAAGCATTGCAAACAATTCCACCAGTTGAGTAACCAGAGGAATGAATAATATTAATATTCCCGGCGTAAGAACAGGACTTTATAACCCCCTCATAGTCGTATATTGCAATGCCACCAATATTTCCCTTAGCATGAAGGTCCGATTCGACAGAACAGTCTTTTATTAACCCTCTATTCTCCCTGACAATGCCACCGATCTCTAAAAGACCAGACTCGTCATAAGGAATAATATTTGTTACCTTACAATTAATTATTGAGCCCCTATTGTAGCCGGCTATTCCACCACCATTCTCTATTCTTACGTTATTGATGGTGAGGTTCTTTATTACCCCCTGCTTTCCCACTTTAGTAAAAAGAGAGCCATATTTAGTATATTCGTAAATACTCTCGTCTACTGTAAAGTTGCCAACCTGGTATCCATTCCCATCGTAAACTCCGGTGAAATAAGAGCCGTATTCTGTTTCACCTCCGATAGGGATGAGACCCCTACCTTCCATATCGATATCTGCTGTTTGAATATAGTTAGCATCCAGCTCATTCCTTATATAGTCGAGATGTTGATAGTGAGAGACTTGGTAAGGGTTCTCCTCTGAGCCATCTCCGTCGGTAAAACCCATATACATTGAGACTGTATGAGGAATGGTGTGATTGTTATCTAAATAATCATCATTATTTGATTCGATAGACGCTGTTAAAACTACTTCACCCGTATTTTCAGGAAGCCAGGGAAAAACTATCCATCGAACGTCATACTTACCGAAAAGAGTGTGCTCACTGGCCCTAACTGACATCACTTCTTCATCATCCTCAAATAGTGTTACAGTAAAGTTGTTTTGAGTACGATTTCCGAGATTAAAGATGAGCACCTCTACGTTGTAACCGCTACCTGTTGTACCAAAAGAGGGGGCTGATGTCATAATAATACCTAAATCATTTTCTCTCTCAGGTGGTCGAGGGATTACTACTGGCTTATTTGTTCGGAGATATGGATAACTCTCACCTTCATCTATTTGCCATACTGATACAAAGTCCCAGTCGGTAAAACTGTCAGCAGAGAGCATCTCATTCATCAGAAGTCCTCCCCCTTCAGGAGAATACATACCTGTTGAGCATATACTCCAATAGCTTGTTGGGTGGGTAGATTCCTCCTCACTATAACCAACCAGTCCACCAAGGTTACCTTCACCACTAACTGAACCTGCTGCATAAGAATTATTTATATCTCGTCTATATAAATGATAGCCAACCAGTCCTCCAATATTTCCTTTGCCAGTAACTGAACCAGTTGCATACACATTGTTAATAGAGGAAAGCGAGTCATGAGTGCCAATTAGCCCTCCTGCATTCCCTTCCTCGTTATCTTCTAAAAGCACTACATTGCCTGTAGCATATGAATTGCTCACTGTTGAAGAAGCATCTCCTATAAGACCGCCTGCAGAAGAGCTGGCCGTCACATTACCGGTAGCATAGCAGTTATCAACTACTCCGCTAAAAGAGCGACTAATTAAGCCACCTGCACAAGAAAACTCACCATTGGCAATAACGGTACCTTCCGCATAGGAATCTTGTATCGTTCCGTTAAATAATTTAGATATAATTCCACCGGCAAGCCCTGTTCCTACAATTTCACACTCTGAAAAGCAGTTTGTTAAGCTATCTACCCTATGTGGGCCAATAGATACGCCAGCCTTGTAGCATAACCCACCTACAGACCCACCTCTTACGATGCCAGATGAAGAACAATTGATCATCTCACCTCTGTGGGAGTTTACTAAAGCTCCTACATATTTTCCAGTAATATCAACATTTTCTAAACGAAGGTTCCTGATCACAGCATCTTCTGAAGTCCCTGCAAAGAGTCCTGCATCTTCAAGCTTATCGTCATCGATAAACAAATTACTGATTTTGAAGTTATTACCTTCATAAGTCCCTTCAAAGGTGTAGTGTATACTAAAGAGAGGTTTCCAGCCTTTCCCATCATTAAAGCCCGCTCCACCAGGACTTAGGAACTCACTAAGATCAATATCAGCTGTCTGGATAAAGTGTGAACTACGAAAGTCTCTTACTTCATTCAGATGCTCTGCATTTTCAACTTGATACGGGTCTTCAATAGTCCCCTCACCACCGGCAAAACCAAAAAGAACTACCGGTATCATCAGAGCAAAAAGAATTATAGTGATTATCGTCTTTCTTTTAATTTCCTCAGTCATTACCAACTGTTTTGTCGTTTTCAACATACACCCTCCCTGTGTTTTGTGATACGTTTGTTTCTCATTTCCCCTTATAGAGCCTGAGTCATTGGGCTGGCGTAAAGAAGTTGAGGTCTCAGTGATGCAGATTTTCTAATTTTAGCTCTCTCCGCCACTCTCCAACAATTCTTGCTGATCCAATTACGTATATAAAGGAAAGAAGGTCAAGAAAAATCCTTGTCATCATCGCAAATATAGGAATAAATATAAAAATATGCCGAGTTTATATCGGCTTTATTTAGACAGATTATTAGTTTAATTAGCCTCTTGTTCTGGTTTATTTTCAATATTGAATATACCGATTACCGCTCCAATAAAGTCGCCACTACTATCCCTTACTATTTCGCATTTGAGGGTTATGTGTCGCTTCATTGAGTCCACGTAGAATTGTCTGGGTCTTACTCTTGATTGATTTTCCACTATATCGGCAACGTAGTTTTTGATGTGGTTATCCTCATCGTGACCGTAATTTGAGTCTAAAATATTAGTATCTTGCTTAATGGATGGGAAATTATATTCAATCTGGTAGTTAGTATAAACCAAGTTACCTTTCCCATCAACTATCATAAAGCCGTTATTGGAGAGGTTAATAAGACCTGTAATTCGTCCTTTTTGCTCCAATATCTTATCCTTCTTCATCTTATCAAACGTAAGAATTACCTCTAACATTTTTCCGATGGACTCCACTACTGTCACCAACTCAGCATCGTAATTATCACGATACTTATCAATATCTAATGAGATATTATATTTTCCTTTTGCTATGTCGGATATTATTTCGCCAACACCTGATAAAAACTTTGTTAAATATTTGGGGAGATGAGATATAAGAACGATAATAAGAGCAGTTTGAAGGAACAGGAAGATAAGTAGAGTTGTTTTAATCTCTTTAGATACCGATTCATTCCCTACAAGTGATTTCAAGCTAACATTGATGAAGAAAACCTGCAGTATAGAGAGGATGAGGATGACGAGGAGGTACAAGGTTATTCTTTTTTTTAATCTGATTTTCATAGCGTAACCCTCATTCCAGGGGTAACCTTATTGATAAGGTTTGATACATTCGACGTGCTACCCATCAGAACAAGAATGTCCCCCTCTTTTATAATATCGTTAGCACCTGGCATATCGTTTATCCTTGTTTCTATAACATTATCGCCACTTTCGGAGACTGACATCTCCGTGTATTTAATTGCCACTATATGAATCTTCATCTCGTTGGGAAGGTTTAGTTCTTGCAGTGTCTTTCCGACATAGGCTTCTGGTACTTTCAATTCGGCAATACAATGTCCTGATGTGAGATTAATATAGTTCAAAACATTTGGTGATAAGAGGGTATGAGCCAACTGTTCACCAACCTGTTTTTCAGGGAAGAGAACATTAGTCACTCCCATAATTTCGAGTATACGTGCGTGTAGCTCACTATCCACTTTTGCTTGAATATTCATCACTCCAAGCTTTTTCAAAAGGACACAAGTTAACACACTGGTCTCAACGTCACCTACTGCCAAAATAACAGCATCAACTTCATCAATACCGACCGATCTTAAAGCCCGTTCATCTGTACAGTCCATTTTTATGGCGGCAGAGACTCTTCCTCTTAAATCTTGTAATTTCTTATCATTATTGTCGATAACCAGCACTTCTGCTCCATTATCAAAGAGGATTGTAGCAACGGCATTACCGAATTTACCCAACCCTATTACAGCAAATTTTCGCATACTGAACCCCCATATCTCAGCCAGATTATCCGACAGATATTTTTTCTTCCAAATAGTAATAGTTTTGTGAGCCTTTACCCCTTGATAAGGCAAAAAGTATTGTCAAGGGTCCAACTCGGCCAAAGTACATCAAGACAACTAAAAGGATCTGGCTTATTTTGGTCAAGTACGGTGTTATTCCCATAGAGAACCCGACGGTACCATACGCTGAAACCGCCTCAAAGATAATCGTTTGTGAAGGGAATGGCTCTATGAGCAACAGGATAAATATTACGACAAATAACAGGGTTAGGGAGACGGCAATTAGTGCCATCACTCGATAAACAAGAGACTCTGGTATTTTTCTTTTAAAGACAACAACATCCTTATTTCCAGACAACACGGCAACTACGGCAAGTATAAACAAGGCAAAACTGGTAGTCTTTATCCCGCCACCGGTTGAGCCTGGTGAAGCACCGATAAACATCAGTAAGAGAGAGAAGAATGATGAGGCTTGACTCAAGTGGGTCAAATCAATGTAGTAAAAGCCAGCTGTCCTTGTTGACACAGATTGGAATACGGAGCCAATAATACGGTCTTTTAAGCTGTAACCCTCCATCGAGTGATTAAACTCACCTATAAAAAAGAGTATTGAGCCTAAAACTATCAGTGCGGCTGTTGTTATCAAAACGAGCTTAGTATGGATAGTAAAGCGAGAAGGGGTAAACTTTTCAAACATATTTCGCTTAATATCAACTAATACAGAAAAGCCGATTCCACCAGACACTACTAAGAAGATTATTGTGAAGGTGGCTAACAGGTGTTGGTGATAGAAGACAAAGTCTTCTTGGAAGAGCCCAATACCTGCATTACAGAATCCAGAGATTGAATGAAATACCGCTGAAAATACCGCCTCCGAGGTGCCCACGTATCTTCCCTTTATGCTGAAATAAATTAGTACTGCTCCGATAGCTTCAAAGATTAAGGTAACTATGACAATATTTCTTACTAATTTCAGCGCGTCTACCCTATTGCCCCCATCTATTACATCCTGCATTAAGTTCCCATCTCTGAGGCTAAGTCGCTGCCCTGTAATCACTGCAAAGAAGGTCGATACGGTCATTATGCCAAGTCCACCTATTTGAATCAAGATCATAATGATCATTAGTCCAAACGTTGAAAAGTGCGACACTATATCATAAACGGTTAATCCTGTGACACAGGTAGCCGATGTCGAGGTGAAGAGAGCGCCTAAAAAGGTGGTATGATTTCCAGGGTTAGTTGCAACCGGAATTAGCAACAATATCGTTCCAATAAGGATAGTCCCTAAAAAACTGATCAACACAAATGCAGGTGCGCTATCCAAAACACTTCTATGGTTAGCCGCCTCCATTTTAGCTCTATGCCTGCGACTTACTCCTATAAAAGCTTGTCTGATTACAATATATAGCTGAAATATATCGTGGTTATTCTGTAGGGCAACCGCCAAAAAGACAAACAATATATCAAGAGCCCTTTTTCTCAAGACTATTGAGTCACCACCAGCTTCAACAACACCACTTATTAGGTTTATCACTAAAAGACCTAACAATAGTAGAGTGTATGAATGGTTGGCTATTATAAAGTAATCACTCCTTGCGAGGAAGGGTGTACTAAATAGGATCAAGAGATTCAAGAAGGCATATAAATTTAACAAGCCATTCGAGAACTTTATCGATATTGAAGCGGCATATTGTAGTTTAGTTCTCTCGCCCATCTTAAAGCCTTACTGTTAATTTGTCAGATTAAGCTTCTCCACCAGTTCTTTGTGTATCATCTCGGGTGATTGAGCGGCATTAATAGTGATAAGCTTGTCACCCTCTTTAAAGAAATCAATTATCGGCTCAGTCAACTCGTGGAACTTTTTTATTCTCCGTTTAATAGCAGGCATATGGTCATCGTGTCGGATGACTACCTTTCCACCACATACATCGCACACGTTAGGCACTTTTGGTGGTTTAACCAAAAGATTATAGCCTGTTTTACACTGGCTACAGATTCTTCGAGATGCCAGGCGCTTAGTAGCTGTTTCATCATCCAAAGCAAAGTATACGATATGTTTAACAGGTATTTTATCGACAATAAATTTTGCTTGAGCTATAGTTCTTGGAAAGCCATCAAGAACTAACCCCTTGATATTATCATCTATCTTTTTATTTATAAAGGCAATTATTTCCTCATCTGGTACAAGATTACCATCTTTAATATATGTCTCCACCATTCTGCCGAATGGTGTATCTTTTTTTACACGTTCTCTAAGTTCAGATCCAAGGTCAAAATGCTCGAAACCGTATCTCTTAGCTAAAAGTTCGGCTTGTAGTCCTTTACCGCTTCCTTGGATTCCCATAAATACTAAGTTCACAGGCTAAAATCCTCCGCTATCAGTTACACTTTAAGATTGCATGGAACCTTAAGCTCGCAAATACCGTCAAGATATTTCGAGTTTATCTCTCTTTTTGTTTGTAGATCGACCCAAAAAAAGGGCCTGATAACGGTGTTGAAGCAGTGAATTTTGCTAAGAAAATAGCCGGTATAACAAATAATCGTTGACACTTAGATAACGGTTTTCACAAATGGATTGGTTATTTTATCCCTAAAGCGAGTGCAAATCAAGACACTTATAAATGGAGGTATTGTTATGAAAACAAGAATCGTAATTCTGTTATCTATTGCCGTGCTATTTACCATCACTGCTTGCTCTTCCGCAAAAAGTGGAACTATCTATCAACCTAAATGGTACGGATTACAAGGAAATGCTGATTATGTATACACCTATGGTCAAGCCGAAAAAAGAAATGAAAATATGGCCGAAAAGGCAGCTTATGCCGATGCTATGCAAGAAGCAGCACAATATGTTGAGTCACACGTACAAGGTATGATTAAAAACTATATGGAAGAGGCAGGAGTAGATAATCCTCAAACACTCGCCCTTACCAGCAGTGTGGCCAGAGTGGTCTCTAACGCCAAGTTTACCGGTACGATTAAATCTCAAAGAGAAGGGCTCAAAACTAAAGAAGGATATAAGTATTTTATCCGAGTTAGCATCCCTAAAGATGAAATCAACCGTAATATGAGAAATCAGATCAAAAATGAAGAAGCTCTCTACAATCAATTCAAAGCTTCTCAAGCATTCCAAGAGCTGGATAACTTTTTAGATAAACAATAGTCGGCTCTTTGAAACCGAGCAATTTCGATAGCGAGACGCCGTTAAAGGTGTCTCGCTTTTAGTATTATTGCTAAGCCATGAAGAAACACTTTTATATCTATATAGTGCTCTTTTCCCTCTTACTATCTTGTTCGAACTACAAGAGCTCTAACAAAGCTTCTCTTGAGAAGACTAAAAAAGGTGCTAAAATACCTACACCACTTCCCACTTGGATTTTACAAACTCCGATTGATGGAAGCTATACAATCGGCATCTCTCGTGCAACGAAACTCCAGTCTGATATGTACGAAACTGCTCGTGAAATGGCTACTATTCAGTATGCACGCAATCTGAGCTCCTTTAACATAGATAAGCATATCAGAGCCAATTTATTCAATGAAGACTTATCTCAAGAGGAGAAACGTAGCTTAGTTTTTCAAGTCTCTGACCCTCATCAGATTTGGGATTTGCATGACAGACTGAGCTTGGTTAAACACTATGTTCTCCATAACGCTTACTTTATCGGTCTCTTTCAGTATTCTGACACCTTTACCTATAACGATGAAACAACAAGCGTTCAAGAGACTAAACTAATAACCGATGAGAGCACAGAACAGCCAAAGTGGTATACTACCAATGAAGTTATTGAAACGATCAACCACGTTTTAAGCAGAGAATCATCAACATCAGCCTGTTTAATTGAGGCGTGGAAGTCGGCTAACCAGAAAGCAAGATTGTCATTATCGGCGTTCCACTCTCTAAACGTAGAGAGTCTGGTAGAGAGCACAACGTTGGAAGATAAGGACCGACTCCGACAAGTTATTGCTCTTGAGACCCTATATAACCTCAAGGACATTCAGCTTAACCGAGCTTTTATTACCACCCATTATCACGAGAATAATATCAGCTACACTGTTTTCACCGAGCTTGCATTATCGAAGTAAACGCCAAACTTTCTTAGTGACTGAAGTGTCTAACCCCGGTAAAGATCATACAGATGCCCAATTCGTCACAAGCCTTGATAACCTCTTGATCACCTTTGGAGCCACCTGGCTGAATTATCGCCTTGATACCCTGCTTTGAAAGATAGTCTACCCCATCACGGAAGGGGAAAAAGCCGTCCGATGCACACACAGCCCCCTCTATTTCGTGGTTAAACTTCTTAGCTCGATACACTGCAAACTCAACGGAATCTATCCTACTCGTCTGCCCCATTCCAAGCCCAATAGTTCGCTCATCATTAGTCAAAGCGATAGCATTTGATTTAAGGGTTGATACTACATTCCAAGCGAACTTCAAGCTCGCCCACTCTTGTTCAGTAGGCTCTCTTTTAGTCACGACTCTCCAACCACCCTGGTCTTCCATTTTCATATCGATAGTTTGGCTTAGCAATCCATTCAGACAGCTTGTATACGTATTGCTTTCGGCCATCTTCTGTAGCCCTTTTTGATTATATACAACTAATCTTCTATCTTTCTTCTTTTGTAAGAAAGTCAAAACCTCTTCAGGGTATTCTGGGGCTACTATAATTTCGGTAAAGACTTTGTTGATCCTCTCAGCGGTTTCCATATCGAGCGGTCTGTTGACCACTACAATGCCGCCAAACGGAGAGAGTGTATCGGTCGCCAAGCAATCATCATATGCTCCGCTTAATGAATCAGCAGAGGCTACACCGCAAGGGTTAGTATGTTTTAAAATAGCTACTGTAGGTCGCTCAAATCGGTATATCAGTTTCAGGGCTCCGTTTATATCAAGGTAGTTGTTGTAGGAGAGCTGTTTACCCCAAATGACGTCAATTAGAGACTCGTCTTTTGGAGAGAGAAAGACCCCTTTTTGGTGGGGGTTTTCGCCGTAGCGTAAAGTCTCCTGTGTCCAGTTAGGGAAAAGGCTTTCCATCTTCTCTTCCTGCTGCTCCTCTTTGCTTAAGAATTGATAAATTGAGCGGTCATAATGAGAGGTGGTAGCAAAAGCTTTACAGGCTAACTTTTTGCGTGTAGGTTCTGTTATTCTCCCCTCTTGGTCCAACTCATCTATCACTTTCTGGTAGTCATTTACGTCGGAGATGATAGCTGTTGAGTGATAATTTTTGGCAGCAGCTCTGATGAGTGTCACACCACCGATATCTATATTTTCAATCATTGTCATCAGGTCGCTCTCACCTTTAGAAATCAGCTCTACAAACGGGTAGAGATTCACTACTACTATATCTATTTGCGGTATTTTATGCTTGGCAAGTTCAGACAAATGTTTCTCGTTACGTCTGTCAGCCAGTATTCCACCAAACACCATTGGGTGCAAGGTTTTAACTCTTCCGTTCAGTATTTCAGGAAAGCCGCTAATATCTTCGACCAGATCAACACTCAACCCATTATCTTTAAGATGTTTAGCAGTACCACCGGTCGAAATCAATTTATACCCTTTATTGATCATCGCTTCAGCAAGTGGTACTAAACCTGTTTTGTCGCTAACACTAATCAAAGCATACTTCATTTACCTTCTCCTTTTTTGGCACGCTTTTGTTTACTTTTCGAGCCGTTATTCTGTTCATTTAATTTATCAAAGTAATCGATGAGTTCGACACCGAAAATAATGATAATCCAGTTGAGATAGACCCAGAAGAGGATTATCGGGATTGATGCCAAAACACCGTAAATTCTATTTATATTGGTTAGATTTGTGATATAAAAGTCAAAGCCTAATTTAGCTACCGACCATAAAGCAGAGGCAACTAACGCCCCTGTCATCAACGACTTAAATCTTGGCCTTACTGACGAGGCGAAAAAATAAATAAAGGCGTTGATACTAAAGAAAATCATAAACGGAATGATGATAAACGAGACACTACTGATCAACGGTAGATGTAAAAGCTGAGATAACAGGGCGACCGATGTCGACGAAAGTACTATTAGCGTGAAGAGAAACCCAAAGAAAATCATTAAGATAAACTTGATGAACTTCACAATGATATTGGGGTTCTCTGACTTTTTCACGTTTAAAATACGATCAAAACTACCACTGATAAACTTAAAAAGTCCGAATGAGGACATTGTGAGTAGCAACACGTTTAAGATGCTCGTCGGAACGTTCTGGTCAAGAAGCTGAGCGACATGCACCCCAACCTTTTCAGCCGACTCAGGGAGTAGTACTGACAACAATAAGTCGCTAATATAAATTTTCAGTTCAAATCCAGGGATGTCTGGTATCAAATAGAAGATCAACATAAGAAAAGGTATGACGCTGAGTAGGGTCATAAAGGTTAAAGCGGCAGCTTCCTTAAATATTTCGTCTTGCTCCACCCGCTTGTAAACTTTGAAGCCAAATTCGTATAGCTGCTTAAACTTGTCTTTCAAACTGACTTTTTCACCCATTATTCGTAAGCCAAACACTTAACAGGGTCGAGGTTACTCGCCTTGACTGCGGGATAAGTACCAAAAAGAATTCCAACGACTATGGAGATTCCCAAGGAGACTACCACCATAGTGATACCTCCAACCATCTTGATACCGATGTAGCCGCTTATTAAGTTGAGCAATGAAAGACCGACCACAACCCCTAACATACCGCCTAAAAAAGTAATAATAACAGTCTGAACCACAAATTGAATGAATATATCGAATTTACTTGCCCCGACTGCCATTCTGATCCCTATTTCTCTCGTCCTCTCCTGTACAGAAGCCATCATTATATTCATAATCACTATCCCGCCAACCAATAGCGAAATAGCACTCACTACGAAAAAGACGATTTGAAACGCTTGGGTTCCCTCTGCCATATCATCAGCACTCTCTTGTGCGGAGGTAACGTTGAAGAGTGTTTCTCCTTGCCTCATATTTCGCAAAATATCCTCAACTTTCTGTCTCAGAACAGGTGTATCTTTGAGTTCTTTAGCTCTTATGGTGATGATTCTAATCTCGTCTGCAGTACTTGTTTTACGGATAATTGTTGAGATCGGCATATAAGCACGCATATTCAAGTATTCAAGCATATTGTCACCTTGTCCAACCAGGTTTGCTTTTGACTCAAACACGCGCTTCTCTAAGACACCGATCACCATAAATCGGCGCTCGTTGTAGGTTATATATTGACCTACCGCAACTTTGTTACCAAATAATTCTTCTCTGATAGTACTGCCAATAACTATAACATCGTTAGCATTGTCCATATCAGTTTCAGTTATAAAACGACCCTCTACTACCTGCCAATCCTCAATTTTTGGGAATTCCGGTATAACACCACTAACTCCTGCTCGCATCTGATTTTTACCGGCCGACAGTCTTCCCCAACTCATTATCTGTGGGGTAACATAATCAGCTTCAGGTATCATACTACGGAAATATTCATATTCTCTATAAGTCAGATAACTTGGTAGATTTTTAGGGTTTGGATGACGCCAATCAACATCAACATTTATCCGCTGCATCCCACCCCTTTCCATCATCCAGCCAAGTGTCGACTCCTGTATTCCTTTGGCTAATGACTGGACAACTATGATCGACATAATACCCAGTACAACGCTGAATATTGTAATTATACTCCGTACTTTGCGAGTCCAAAAATCGGTAATACCGACGGTTATACTTTCTTTAAGCGATAGTGCCATCTTCTGGTATTAACCCGTCTATAATCTTTATCATTCGGTTTGCTTTTTTCGCAATGTTGAGATCGTGCGTCACCATTACAATTGTGTTACCCAACTGGTGTAGGTCGGTTATCATTGAAAGAATGTCGCCACCTGAGGTAGAATCGAGGTTACCGGTCGGCTCATCTGCTAAAATAATTGCCGGATCGGTGACTAAAGCCCTGGCTATTGCCACCCTCTGACGCTGCCCACCGGAGAGCTCTGAAGGTTTGTGGCGCAATCTATCGCCGAGCCCTACTCGCTCTAAGACTCCGATCGACTTTTCAATTCTTTCCTTTTTAGATACCCCTGCATAGATGAGCGGTATTTCAACATTATTTTGTATGTTAAGGTGCGGCAACAGGTTAAACGTCTGAAACACAAAGCCTACCTTTCTGTTTCTTATAGCCGCTAACCGTTTCTTAGGCAATTCACTAACCTTCTCTCCGTCGAGAAAATACTCACCATTCGTCGGAGTGTCCAAACACCCTAAGATATGCATTAAAGTAGACTTACCGGAGCCTGAAGGACCTATTATTGAAACGAACTCCCCCCGTTCTATTGCTATATCAACACCGTTGAGGGCTCGAACATTATGCTTACCCATCGGGTATTCTTTGATTAGCCCCCTCGCTTCTATTATATTATCTCTCATATACACCTCACTGATTACAAAGATTATACTTCCTCTATTTTGGCAAACATATTTTTCAAGACGGATGACTAAAGAAAGCTCTCAGCCAAAATTAATGGAACGAATTACCCCTCAAAAACATCTCTTTTATTAGAGTTTTTAGCCCTAAACAGATGAAGTATTTATCCCAATAAAACAACCTTGATCCTATAGGAATCTAAGGAGAATAGTCGTAGTTACTCTCTGGAAAGTCAAGCTTTTTGTTGACATTATTTCATTGTTATTTCTCCTTACCATAACTGATTGGTTCAAGTGAGCAATCAGGATGCTCTGAACCCTGAGT
>Ga0265293_10004169_pt1 | contig 25782 bp, 17 predicted proteins | sample Munlanlewell138R_FD_192505 | JGI IMG/M metagenome (GOLD analysis project Ga0265293, IMG submission 192505) | Leachate microbial communities from a municipal landfill in Southern Ontario, Canada - Leachate well 138R | ecosystem: Engineered > Solid waste > Landfill > Unclassified | place: Canada...
AACGCCACTATCCGGATGCGGTCGTCAAGGGTTATCAGCAGCTCCGGGTAAGGGTGAAAGCTTTGGTTGCTTTTGATAATTGGGAATCTGCCTGCTCCGCCCTCAAGGGGGTACAAGCCCATCATGTCAAACCATCCGGAGGGATCAGTGCTATACAAATATATCCCTTCAGGCGTGATCAGGGGCAGTAGGTTTGTGGCAAAGCTGGTATCGATTATGGGCGCAGATATGGCTCCGGCAGGTATCGCCAGCGCCTCGCCTTCATCAAAGAATCCACTTTTGAGGGTGAAATTCATCACAGCGGCAGGATTGCTGATTCCATCCAGCCAGTACAGGGATGGAACGCCATTATTATCGGTAAGGGCTGGCTTGCTGGTGGCAGCAAACTTTGGCGTCCAAGGCATTAGAGACCAGTTTGCAAAAGCGCCCTCGGTATTCAGCACAGGCTTGGATTTGAAAAAGTATTCATAGGGCGTGCCCGTCCAATGCCAGGAAAAGATATTGCCAATATCTGGCATGGCATCGGCTTCTATCACCCTAATGCCGCGGTTGTTGTAGTCTGTATTGACGGTATTATTTTCATAATTTGAGACCCAGCTTCCGTCTGCATCAAAGACACCCTGATGATAGATGAGGTCTTCATTGATATGCCAGGCAAGGATGCCTCCGCCCACGGCATCGCCATTGACCTTTTGGAAGGAGGGCAAGAGGTAGTCATATTCATAAGAAGGCTGATTGGTGGGATCATCAATGGGAGTGGGGTAGAGGATCACCCGGGAATCCAAGGTGCTATACACTGCTGTGGCTCCATCTCCATCGGGATCCACGCTGCGGTTTTCCAGCAATACGTATTCCTTGTCTCCCAAGGGTATCTTGATGATGTTGGGTTTGATGGCGCCGGTTTGTTTCATGCTGGAAGCTGCAAGATCGAGCTGGGAATAAAGCGGCAGTTCCCCTGCATCTTTCATAAGCCCTTCGCTGCGGAAGAAATCCTCAAACAACAGTGCGCGTGAAAAAGCACCCGGCAATGCGGGCAGGATGCCTTCCACCATTACGTAATTGCCATCCTCCAGCTGATCCAACAGATAACCGCCTCCGCCACTATCCATGATGTCAAACACACCCACCATGGGCTGAAAATCGTATACATTATACAAATCCACCAAGCCCAGGGAATGTCCAAATTCGTGTACCAAAACGGAATTGAGCGCGCCATACCCGCTATGTAAGAGAGCTCCGCCCAAGTCTTCACTATAAAAATCCTGGGAGATGGTGGCAGGAACGTTGCAGGCACTTGTTATCAGGTGGCTGCCTCCATTCACGCTCACCGCTTTATCCTCACTCACCCTGATAAAGAAGGAGGGGATATCGGAAGGAGTGTCTCCAAAGACGTCATGCTGCCAGTCTGATCCTGCATGGATTATCATATAGTGTCCATAGCTGGCAAAATCTATTTCCGGGCACTGCCGGTCTGCCAAACTGAAGCTTGCTTGAAAGTATTCCTCCATCCGCTCCACAAAGAGGGCAGAGCTGGCATCAGGGGGATTGTAATAGCCCATTGGATGGGGGAGGCGAATGGCACTGCCATCATCGGGATACACGTCATACTGCAGGTTGTAATGGCCACTGGAGACCGCTTGATAGTAATGGCGCATGGCTTCCAGATTTGCCATAAAGTATTCCCTATCATGAGGGGGGCTGCCAATGCTGTACAAATAAGTGGGATCTGGGGTTCTTTGGAATAGTCCATTTCCAGTGGTGAGGGGATCGTCGGGTATCTCTTCAGCAAATTCCACCAAAATCACCAAAAGGCGCTCGTAATTTGAGTTTCTCTTGGCTTCTGAGGCAATACTCGGCTTTGCCAATTGTGGCGTGTGGGGATGGATTTTGGGCTTTTTGAAGCCATCGTGTTTTTGCAGAATCAGTTTTTGGTTATCAGCAAAGAGCCCCGCGTGCATCATAAGCATAAGTAGCAATGAGGTGACCAAGACAAGGCGGTAAAAGTACCCCTCCGAAGCCTCTTGCCAAGCCCGGAGGGGATGTTTAAATTGCATGATTTCCTTCTTTGGTTTTAAAACTCAAATCCCACAGAGAAAATCTTGTTGTAGTCTGTCAAATCTCCAGCAACGATCATGGCAAAATCTGCGGTGATCAGATACTTTTTGTCTATCAGGTATTGCAATCCGGCACCAAAGCTGGGACCAACCACGCTGCCGGCACTATCCACAAAATAGCCTCCGCGCAAGGAGAGCAGATCGAGATAGGTGTATTCCGCACCAGCGCTGAAGATGGTCTCATCCATGTGTTTCCAGCCGGTGATAAAGCGCTTGAGGAGGGGGTCTTCATTGGCAAGGATTTTGCTGGCCTCTGCGCTAAAGATCAGACGACCCACCATGGGGGTATCCATCGCTTTGTATGCCAGTCCGGCTCTAAAGGTCATGGGCAGGGGGTCTGATTGGGATTGGTCTATAAATGTGACATTGGGTCCCACGTTTTGGATCACCAATGAGGCATCCAGATTGGGCAGGAAGAGGTCTTTATATTTGGCACCCACGTCAAAGGCAAAGGCAATAGCACTGCCATCATCTTCAGTATTGCCAGTGCCGGGTCCCAGATAGCTGTACATCATCTTAAAATTGCCACCCAGTCCCAGATTGTTGGGAATCAATTCATAGCTATAGCCAGCGGAAGCGGCAAAGTCGAAGCTATGAAAATCTCCCAGATAGTTTCCAGATTCATCCATCTGAGGCTGTGATCCGGCATCCAACAGGGTGAGATAAACGTTGATATTGCCAATCCCTTCAAAGTATTGATTCCAGCCTAAGTATTCATAAAAGATATCGTCAAAACCGGCTCCACCACCTTGCAACCAAGGGATATGGGTTCCAGCCAATTGAGTTTTACGGTTAAAAGCGGTGGCACCGGGGTTCCACCAAGGTGCATAAGCATCATCTGCAATAGCGGAATAGGCGCGTCCCATGCCGCTGGCACGGCCACCCGGTTCAAAGGTCAAAAACAGCAACGCCCCCTGTGATATCGCAACCAACCCATAGGGCAATATCAACATCATGGCAAGCACTACTGTCACTATTATTTTTCGATTTAGCATTGTATTCCTCCAGGAATAGTAATGGTAGAAAGTGGGGAAAATACACTTTCTGCAAGAAGTATTAAGGATAATATACGCATTTGCATGGGAAAGTAAACACCATTCTGCGGATGCGCGTGACTTTTCACAGAAATACTGCTCTCACTGATCAAAAAAAAGGCTTATACTCCTTATCATTATTGGTGCCGAAGGCCGGAATCGAACCGGCATGAGCCGAAGCTCGGCGGATTTTGAGTCCGCTGCGTCTACCAATTTCACCACTTCGGCACTAATGGTAACCACGTTTTGGCTCCCCTGTTAAATTGTCAAGAGAAAACAACCCATGGCAATAAACTATATCTAATCTTGCATCTTACAGCAATCAGCTTTTTGGCTTTTGATGCCAAAGGCTGAGCCGAGGATGGATATCCACAGAATATAACTGGAATCACAGCATTGGCAAAGTAAAGTCCTCACCCATCTCAAACAGGCGGTTTTAAAAGGTGATTTTACCAAGGCAATACACACATATTTTTGGTTTTCCAAATTTTCTGCTTGACTCCAAATTGCCCACGTAAAAAATGCGCCACAGTTGTAACTATAATTAAATAAAGGAGTAATCTAATGCAACGCAGAGTGATTATCTTGGGTGCCGCAGGGCGCGACTTCCATAATTTCAACGTCTATTTCAGAGACAATGAGAATTATAAAGTGGTAGCCTTCACAGCCACCCAGATCCCCGGAATTGACGACAAGAAATATCCTGCCGAACTGGCTGGAAAACTCTATCCCAACGGAATTGACATTCATCCTGAAGCTGACCTTCACAAATTGATCAAAGAACATAAAGCTGATCTTGTGATCTTGGCTTACAGTGACCTCCATCATGAAGAAGTGGGCAACAAAGCTGCCCTCATCAACTCCATGGGTGCAGACTTTATGCTGATGGGTGCCCAAAATACCATGGTCAAAACCACCAAACCTTTGGTAACCGTTTGTGCAGTGCGCACAGGTTGTGGCAAATCCCAAACCACCCGTACCGTGGTGAATGAGCTGAAAGCCAAGGGATTGAAAGTGGTGGTGATCCGCCACCCCATGCCTTATGGCGACCTTGTGGCACAGAAAGTACAGCGTTTTGCCAAAATTGAAGACCTCAAAACACACAATTGCACCATCGAAGAGATGGAAGAATACGAGCCTCATATCCAGGCAGGCAACGTGGTTTATGCAGGTGTGGATTATGAAGCCATCGTGCGTGAAGCCGAGAAAGAAGCTGACGTGATCATCTGGGACGGCGGAAATAACGACATCCCCTTCTACACCTCAGACAAGCAGCTGAATATTGTGGTGGTAGACCCCCACCGTCCTGGCGACGAAGTTTCCTACTACCCTGGCGAGACCAACGTGCACTTGGCAGACGTTATCGTGATCAACAAAATAGATAGCGCAGACCTTGCAGACATCAACGAAGTGCGTGATAATATCCGCCGCATCAACCCCAAAGCCAAGGTGATCGATGCCGCTTCCCCACTCTTTGTGGACAAGCCCGAGCTCATCGAAGGCAAGAGAGTGCTCATCGTAGAAGACGGTCCCACCCTCACCCACGGTGACATGGGTTATGGCGCCGGAACCATTGCTGCCGAGAAGTATGGCGCAATCGAATTTGTGGATCCCAGACCCTGGGCAGTTGGTGAAATCACCGAAACCTTGGAAAAATACGACACCATCGGCGATCTCATCCCCGCAATGGGATACAGCGAACAGCAGATTAAAGACCTGGAAGCCACCATCAACGCTTGCGAATGTGATTCCGTGATCATCGGAACTCCCATCGACCTGCGCCGTATCGTGAATATAAAGCATCCTGCCTGTCAGGTGGAATATGAACTTCAAGAAATTGGCAGACCCACCATTGCCGACGTCTTGAAAGATTTCTAAATCATAGAAACCAATAATGGGGCAGAGCCAAAAACGGTTCTGCCCCTTGTTCTATCTTAAAAGGGGTTTTGGATGACAAAGACAGCGGTTTTGGCTTTGGGAGGCAATGCCATCATCAAAGCGGGACAAAAGGGTACCATCACAGAACAGTTTGAGAATACCCAAAATTCTTTGGCAGGAGTGGCAGAACTAATTTCCATGGGCTACAAACTTGCCATCACCCATGGTAATGGACCTCAAGTGGGCAACCTCCTGCGTCAACAAGAAGCTGGCATCGAAGCCGGTTTCCCTGCCTTGCCTCTGAATGTGCTCAATGCCGCCACAGAAGGAACGATGGGCTATATGATTGAGCAGGGTTTGCAGAATATGTTGAACTTTATGGGCATAAAGAAGGATGTGATCACCATTATTACCCAGGTGTTGGTGGATAAAGATGATCCCAGTATGCAAAACCCCACAAAGTTTATCGGCAGCAGCTATTATAGCAAACCGGAAGCTCAAAACTTGATGCGGGCTTATGGCTGGGTTTTGAAAGAAGATGCGGGCAAAGGCTGGCGCAGAGTGGTGCCTTCACCCTATCCTCTGCGCATCATCCCCGCAGACTCAATCAAAAGCCTGGTGAATGAAGGCAAAATAGTGATAGCTGCCGGAGGTGGTGGCATCCCTGTATGTTATCAGGATGAAAACACGCTGGTGGGCGTTGATGCCGTGATAGATAAGGATTATGCCTCCATGCTGTTGGCTTTGGATATTGGTGCCCGGCTCTTTGTGATTCTCACCGCAGTGGAAAAGGTCTGTATAGATTATGGCAAGCCGTCACAACGGGAATTGGACGGGATTACCATCCAGGAAGCAAGGCGCTATTATGAAATGGGACAATTTCCGGAGGGAAGCATGGGACCAAAGATAAAAGCTGCCATCGATTATCTGGAAAAAGGTGGGGAAGAGGTGTTGATCACTTCGGTGGAAAGGATTGTGGATGCCTTTGCCGGCAAAACCGGAACGAGGATCATCAAAAACTAAGATTTCTACTATTCAGGCTATTCTTTAAGCTTATATCGCTAACGATCTGTTATTGAATACAGTTATGAGATGCTAATTCAGGTATAAGCTACCACTGTCCAAACCAGATTTTGCTCATCAAGAGGTCTCCAACCAGCGCCCAGAATATCGCTGCCAAAGCGATGAAATTGCCAAAGGCAAACTCCATTTCCATGTTCCGCACAAAGAGAACAAACCAAATTATCCCCAGCAATGCTGCCACAAGGAGCACAAAGGGGACATTCAATGCTCCCAAAAAGGTTGCCAAACCCGTGAGCAGCCAGATATCACCGCCTCCCAATCCCTCTTGCTTGCGAATCAGCATATAGGATAGTGCCAAGAGATAGAGAAAGATAAACACCACGCCTGCCGTGATGGCAGCGTTGATAATGCCCACATCACTTTTTTGGCCCAAAGAGAAGAGTAAACCGATCGGAATCAGAGGAATGGAAAGGACGTGGGGGATGATATGGTGAAAGACGTCGATAAAGAAGATAGGGATCAGGATCAGGGTCATCAAACCATATTTATAGAAGAGGATATCGGTGAGCCCATACTTGAAAAAGAGAGCTATCAAGAGCGCCGGAGTGATGATCTCCACTGCCAGATGATGCCAGTGGAAGGTGGCATTGCATTTTTTGCATTTACCCTTGAGGATGATAAAGCTGAGGATGGGAATATTGAGGTAAAAGGGGATTTTATAGCCGCAGGATGCACAGCTGGAGGCAGGCTTGATGATGGATTTCCTTTGGGGCAGGCGATGGATCAGCACATTAAAAAAGCTGCCCAGGGAGGCTCCCAAGACAGCTAATAATAAGACTATGATCAATGTCAAAAGACACTTCCTGTTTGCTTAGCGTTCATCCTGCATATACCAGGGTTTGGCGTCTCCCCAGAAGGGTGATGCCTGCCTGTATCCAATGTGGATACTCATGCTTTCTGTGGGGCGATAATCCAGAGAAAAGCTGGGGATGATGCGGCTGCGGTTATCGTCATTTATCTTGAATGAGGAGCTGGTGCTGCCAAAATTTACCACACTCAAATCCAGCTTCATATCCAGCTTGGGATTGAGCTGATACATCAGGTGGTTTGTATAGCGGGAGAGATAGTAGCCGCCCATGGAGGAAGTGCCTGCCTCAAAGCCCATGGAATGGGACATCGAGAGCCTCGTTTTATCAAAGAGGCTGGCTCCCCTTTGGGGCATCAGACTCAGGTTTGGCTTGGGCATATCAATATGTGCCATTAGCGAGAGGCTACCCAGCACCAGCAGGCACAGTAAAATCATCAGCTTTTTCATGTTGTCTCCTTTACCGTTTGTGATACGGCAAGTGAATGTAATTACATAATAATCGCCAGCGGCAATGCTGTCAAGCTATAAAGCCTTCAACAGCTCTGCCAATCTGCGGATGCCGGTATCAATCTGCTCAAAAGATGAGAAAGTGAAATTCAGGCGCAGAGTGTTAAACTCTTCCTGTCCCACGGGGTAAAACTTACTGCCGGGGATGAAGGAAACCTTGTTTTCTGCTGCCTTGGGAAAGATATCATCGGCACTGATATGCTTGGGCAGTTCCAGCCACACAAAGATGCCGCCCTGGGGCTTGGTCCATTTCACACCTTCCGGCATATATTCTTCCAGCTTATCCAGCATCGTTTTCAGATATGGGGCATAGTGTTCATTCACCATTTTCAGGTGCCCTTCCATGTGCCCATCAGCCAGGAACCTTGCCACCACACGCTGGGAAACACAATCCGGGGTCACATTCACCTTTTGCTGCCAGGATTCCATCTTGGCAATCAGGCTCTTTGCTCCCTTGGCAAAAGACATACGCATGCCAGGACCCAAGATTTTGGAAAAAGAGACCACTTCCGTCACCACTTCAAATCCGGCAAATTCATCTCTGTTTACCTGATAGAGGGTGGGAAGCGGCTCTCCGGAAAAGCGGAGCCTGCTATAGGGATTATCTTCCAGGATGCCAATTTCATTGCGGATGGCAAAGGCAATCAGTTCCCGCCTGCGCGCCATGCTCATGGTTACACCGCCGGGATTGTGAAAGTCTGGGATAGTGTAGATGAATTTGACACGCTTGCCGGCCTGCTTACAGCGCTGAACGGCGGCTTCCAGATGTTGGATGCTGATGCCATCATCGTTGATGGGAACGCTTACCAATTCGGCTTGGATGGAATCAAAAACCACCAGGGAGCCCAGGAAGGTGGGCGCCTCACAGATCACCACATCCCCCGGATCCAATAGGGCACGGGAATACAGATAAATGGCATTGGTGGCGCCTACGGTGATGAGCATTTCCTCAGGAGTAATGGGATAGCCTTCCCATTTGATGAGCTCTGCTTTCAGCTGACGATCGCCTTCACTGGCTCCATATTGCAACACGTCATAGCCGTCTTCCTGAACCACCTTCTTATACAGCTCTGCCAGAGTATCTTTGGGGAAGGTGGCAGGTGCAGGAAAGCCACCGGCAAAGGAAATGAGTCCTTCAATGTTTTTGGTGGATGCCACCAGTTCTCTGATCATGGATGAACCCATAGACTGGGTAACGCGGGAAAAATCCTTGGCGTAATTCATTCTTACCTCTATTTATTTTCTATTTATTATCATCTAATAAGCAATAAGCCATATAATAACACCTCTCGCTTGAGGCAATGCATTATATGGCTATTGCTAACATGTTTATTATCAATGTAATATCTTATGGGTATATCCTATATAACATACGGGGGAAGGGGATGGTTTCGCGGATATGGTGGATGCCGCTAATCCAGGTAATCAGCCTTTCCAGCCCCACGCCAAATCCACTGTGGGGCACGCTGCCATATTTGCGCATATCCAAAAACCACTGGTATTCCTCGATGGGCATCTTCTCATCCTGCATCCGTTTGAGCAGGAGGTCATAATCGTCTTCGCGCTGGCTGCCACCAATGATTTCGCCAAATCCCTCCGGTGCAATGAGGTCATCTCCCAATACCAGATTGGGGTTTTCCGGATCACGCTTCATGTAGAAGGATTTGATTTCCTTGGGCCATTTTTCCACAAAAATGGGCACGGGAGAGCCTGCGGTGAGCAGGGTTTCGTCTGCCGCTCCAAAATCGCTACCCTGAGTGATCTGGCTGCCTTTGGAGCGCAGATATTCGATGGCTTCATAGTGTGTCATCCGCTTAAACGGTGCATCTGCGGCCTTAAGCACATCCTTATCACGTTCCAGGATGGTAAGTTCTGTATCACATCGCTCCAGACAAGTGCGTATCACATAGCGGATCAGCCCTTCCTGTATTTGCATATTCTCTTCATGCTCCACCCATGCCGCTTCAGCATCCATCATCCAGAATTCTGTGAGGTGCTTACGGGTTTTGGAGCGTTCAGCGCGGAATACAGGACCAAAGTCATACACCCGTCCCAGGCTCATAATCCCTGTTTCCAGGTACAATTGTCCGCTTTGGGAGAGGTATGCCATTCCTTCGTCAAAATATTCCAATTCAAAGAGGGTGGTGGTGCCTTCGCAGGCGTTGGGAGTGAGGATGGGGGAATCAAAGCGGAAAAAGCCATTTTGATTGAGGTAATCACAGATGGCATAGTAGATGGTGTGACGCAGCCTCAGCAGCGCCCACTGCTTGGGAGCCCTCAGCCAGAGATGGCGGTTGGAGAGCAGGAAGTCTGGTCCATGCTCTTTTTTTCCTATTGGGTATTCCGGCGAAATCTGTACCGGCTGAACGTCTTGAATAGACAGCTCATATTGACCCTCCAGCTTTTGATGGGGCTTGGGGATGCCGGTGATGATCACGGAGGATTCGATGGTCAATTTGCGCGCCAGCTCAAACTTTTCATCGCCTATCTCCGGACGGAACGCCACACACTGCAAATCTGCAGTCCCATCCCTAAAGATGATAAAAAGCAGCTTGCCGCTGTGGCGAATATTTCTCACCCAACCACGCAGGCTAATCGTTTGATCCAGATGGTTGGGAATATCTTTAACTTGTATATATGTCAATTTGTTACCTCATATATGTGTTCTTGGTTGGGTGCCTATGGTTTCGATGATGCGCAGAGCCACTTCCAAGGCGCGGCTGCCTGCCTGACCGTCCACTATCGGCTGTTTATTGTTTAAGACACTGTTTACAAAGCTTTCCAGCTCCAAGGTGAGGGCATCCTTGTCCGTTTCGGAAAGGTCAAAATTGCGTATATCCACCAGATGCTCTGCCTTGATGTCTTTATCCCCGGCAAGGATGCGGGGCAGATATTTCAAGGCATCGGGGGATCGCTTCAAAACTGTGGCGTGCTTGGCGCCAAAATCCAAGGAAAAATAGGCGTCCTTCTGGAAAAACCTAATCTTCCGCTCCTGCTTCATGCTCACGCGGGAAGAGGTTACATTGGCGATGGCGCCGTTGGCAAATTCGATGCGTGCATTGGCTATATCGATGCTGGGCGTTAGAATCCCCACACCGCTGGCATGGATATCCTTTACGGGGCTATCCACAAAGTCCAGGATGAGATCGATATCGTGAATCATCAAATCCAATACCACAGGCACATCGGTGCCCCGCGGCTGGAAGGTGGAAAGGCGGTGGGATTCGATGAACATCGGGTTTTTGATTTCCTCTTCCACAGCCAAGATCACCGGATTGAAACGCTCGATATGCCCCACCTGCAAGATCAGCTTGTTCTGGGCAGCCAGCTCCACCAGAGTTTTGGCTTGTGCCAGCTCTGCCGTGATGGGTTTTTCCACAAACACGTGCTTGCCCGTTTGCAAAGCCCGGTGTGCCAGATCAAAGTGGGCAGAGGTGGTGGCTACAATATCCACAGCCTCGCAAGCCGCCAAAAGCTCGTCGTAGCTGCTGAATATATGCAGGTTTAGCTCCTCGGCTATCTGTGTGGCATTATCGGGGTTAACGTCAAAAACGCCACATAGATCCACGCCTGGCATGACGCTGAATTTGCGTGCATGATGACGTCCCAGATAGCCCACGCCGGCTATGCCAAGCTTTAGTTTCATATTATTTCAAATTATTTACGAGCTCTCAGCTTTTCCAGCATATCGGCGGTCATGGCTGCCAGGTTATACTCTGGTTTCCAGCCCCATTCCTGGGTGGCAGCACTATCGTCCATATAGTTTGGCCAGCTATCGGCAATGGCTTTCTTGACGGGGTCCACATTATAATCCAGTGTAAAATCGGGGATATGTTTGCGGATTTCTGCGGCGATGGTTTCGGGATCAAAACTCATGGCTGTCACGTTGAAGCAATTGCGGTGGATGAGTTTGGAGGGGTCCGCTTCCATCAATTCCACGGCTGCTCTCAAGGCATCCGGCATATACATCATATCCAAATATGTGCCTGCGGGCAGGTTGCAAGTATATTTGCCTTCTTCCAAGGCTTTGTAATAGATTTCCACGGCGTAATCTGTGGTACCGCCACCGGGAAGGGTTACATAGCTGATGATGCCGGGATAGCGGAGCCCACGGGCATCCACGCCAAATTTGAGGTGATAATAATCTGCCAAAAGTTCACTTGCCACCTTGGAAACACCGTAGATGGTGGTGGGGCGCATGATGGTATCCTGGGGAGTGTTGTCCAACGGAGTGGTGGGTCCAAATGCACCGATGGAAGAGGGTGTGAAGACGGCACCTTTGATCTCGCGGGCAATCTCCAAAGCGTTGAAATGAACGCCCATATTGATGCGCCAGGAAAGGTAGGGATCTGCTTCACCTTTGGCGGAAAGAACGGCAACCAAATTGAAGATGGTGTCGATGTTGTATTTGCGCACCACTGCTGCCAAAGCGTTGGCATCTGTGGCATCCAAAATCTCGAAGGGGCCGGCATTCATTAGGTCCGGATTTTTGGTAGAGTGCAGGGTAGCCACCACGTGGCTTTCTCCGTAAATGTTTCTCAGATAAGGGACAAGCTCAGAGCCGATTTGCCCGGCAGCGCCGATTACTAAGATGTTTTTCATTGTTTATTACTCCTTGGAATAATTTATATTCTATTACAGGCACATTTTTAATCTGCCCGCTTTTGTCAATTGTTTTGTGTGCAAGCATCAAAACCGGATGTCCGGCATTGCTTTTGGCTGGTTCTTCCTCATTAACCACCCTTGTCTCTCCTTTGTCTGGACAAGGGTGAGACAAGGGTGGTACAAGGGAGGCTTATAGGCAAGCAATGGGCGAGAAACTATTTGATGCCAAAGAGCCGCTTGAACCAACTGCGCTTTTTGGCTGGCTGTTGGGATTGCAGCTTTACCACTTCCACCAATTGCAAAAGGATGCCATCGCCAGCGGCAATCTCAATATCGTATACATCATCATCGCTGATGATAGTGTGCCTCATAAAGGGATCGTACAAACCGTAATCCTTGTCTCCAAAGGTGGATTTGTCCAACACCACACGCAAAGTCTGAGGATCGGCGTCTTGGAAATGCTCTTCCACATTCCAGGGTGCGGATCCCTCGCCTTCCGTTCTATACACAGCCCGGCGATTGACCACCATCAAAGAGGGGACGTCTTCGTCATCCAGATAATAGCCACACTCGAGGTAGCCCTCGTAGGGTCCGTTCTTCTTCTTTACCACTCCCAGACTCTTGAGCTTGTATCGTGCTAATTTGCTGCTGGAGCTTTTGCCGTCTATCATCAGGGTGTTTGCATCCTGCCAGTGAAGGCGGGAGATGATGGGACCATAGACCTTGATTTTGGCGTTGGCTTCCATGAGGTTTTGATAGAACGATTCGTTGTCATGGATTTGAGGCTGGAGATAGTTTTCTTTGTGAGAGATGGGGGTGAGGCGTCTGAAGCTGCGTTCTCCGGCTGGAAAGCTCTGATCCCTGTTTGAGGTGAGGGCAAAATCAATAATCCCATCAGCGGCATAGCAGAGGGGGAGCAATTGCAGGCATTTTTGCATGCTGAGCGGAGGCATAAAATAGCGCCACTCAGCACTTTCCACTGGTTCAAACTTTTCGCCAAAGGTTTGTGGCACAAAAAAGAGGTCGGTGTTTCTGCTGAGGGCATCGGGTCCTTTTACAGAGCTTGCCAAAACGTGGTAGTTATTACAGACATAGTTTTGGATTCTGTTTTGCACAAATAGTACGTGGTCAAAATCCTGGTTCCAGCGCAGCAAGGTGCCGGCGCCGCTGCCCCATTCCTGCAGGGGATAGGCGTCCAGCATTACCACGGATGGATTTGCCTCTTGCAGAAATAATCCAAAGTGAAAGTAATCGGGAAGCTGGTCACCTTTTTTATAAGACATATTTTCCAAGTGGGTGGCGGTGATGATCCCATAGCCACGATCCTCCAAAAAGCCCTTCAGGAGCTTATAGGTGGCAAATTGTCCCTGAGACGGTTCATCTTTGCCATAAAAATAGAGGATGGAATTTGAGCCAGGGATGGCGGTGTATTCTTTCAATCTATCTTCCAGCCTGTCTTTGAGAGGGTCATGGGCAGCTTTGAGGGCACGGAAGATATTGTCTTCCAGCTCCACATAATCCAGCTCCAGCCTGCCTTGGCCAAACCAATAGACATGAGGGGAGAGGTGGTTGAAATAATCTGAGGTGATCAGCTCTGCATGTTCCTTGGAGCCGGGCTGGGGGATGGGGGTGTAGTATTCCAAAATCAAGGCACCGGTATCAGGGTCTTTGGGTATTTGGGCTATATTTTGGTTCAGGATGAGGGTGTCGTATAGATCAGGTTGGGTGGAATATAGTGGCAGCTGTTGATAAGCGGAGGATGGATAGAGCCCGTGCAGCCCATCCTGGTTGCTCTTAAACTGAGTGTTTCTGAGCACATAGAGCTTTACCTCTGCCACACGAGCATTGGCGGGCAAATCCTGCCAATTGAGGGCAAACCTTAGGTAGAGCCTGTTATCCCGCGCGGTGGGGAAAAACTTGAGGTCATAGGAAAGGAGGCGGGGGTATTGGGTGTTATCCGGCTTCCATCTGAAGCGTGGATCACTGAGTGCCACACCGGCTTTATCGCCTTGTTTGGCATCACAAATCCAAGCGAAGGAATTGGAATATGCTGTCTGATCAGCAGAGGAACGCCTGCCAGTGTCATGACGGAATACCATGTTGTAAAGGTCGTTTTCTGCCTTATCACCCTGGAAAGCTTCCGGATTGTATCTTTCCGCCTGGGGAGACCAATGGTATTCGGCTTCCATTTTCAGATAGTTTCCATTTGCCATGGCGGTGACGCCCACGGGACGGTTTGGATCAAAAGCCCAATCGTCGATGATGGAGCCCATCTGATATTCATTGAGGGCTTTGAGAGCTGACTCCAACCTGCCATTTATCACCTCCTGATAGTAGGTGGAATAGAGCATGGTGTTGAACCCTGCATCATCCAACAGCTGTGCCAATTCTGAAAATACTTCCTCTGTTTGGTGGGCATTGTGAAGCTGGTATTGGCTGTATGCGCCGATGATATAGCGTGGTATCACACTGCCTTGCACGGAGAATGCGAGCAAGCAGACAGATAATAGAATCAATATTCTTTTCATCATGAAATCCTTAAATTTGTTTTGGGCAATGTAAAACAAAGCGTTTTGAGGTCAAGCAAAAAAAGGAGTGGGCGCCAATGAAGGCAATCCCACTCCATCATTTATCTTGTGTAATTGCAGTTTATTTCATCAACAGCATCTTGCGTTGCAAGGTCTTGCCATCGGTGTGGAGGCGGTAGAGATACATTCCGGAGGCTACGGGCTCGTCCTTTTCATCCAGTCCATTCCACACAAAATCGTGCTGGTGGGCGCCCAGATTGCCATCTGCCAATACTTTCACCAATTGGCCCTTCAGGTTGTAAACAGCCAGCCTGGTATGGGCAGGGCGTGACAACTGGAAAGAGATGGTGGTACTGGGGTTGAAGGGGTTGGGGAAGTTTTGGGAGAGGCTGAGCACGGGCGTCTGCAAGGCATCATCGTTTGACGTGTAATTATCGGGCGGAGTGGTGGTGAATCTGATCGCCAAACCGGGTTGCAGAGGCGTGGCAGTGGGATCGTAAACATTGCCATGGGTGTAGCCCAGTCCCACGGTGTGGTTGTGGTTTTCGATGCCGACCGTGCAGTAGTTTGAGGTCATGCCGGGGTTGTCGATGGTGTGGTATTGCATCAGGATATCGCCATCATCACCGCCTTTGGGATAGAGCATGATTTGGAACTTTTCCAGCGAGGTGAGGTTGTATTGGTTGTAAGCATCGTTCCACTGCACGATAAAGCGGTTGTTTGCCGTGTCGTGCCAATAGAGGATTCTGATATTATCAAAGATTTGATTGTTATCCTCATCATAGCCCAGGGGCAAGCCCTTGAGGTCGTCCCAGTATGCGGCGATGAGGGAGTTTGGACCCAAGGCGGCGGGGATGTAGTGGTTATAAAAATCCACCATATCGGTTGCGCCCATGGAGATCCAGCCGTTGGTGCAAATGGTGATTTGATCAAAGTCTCTGCCATAAAATCTGAAGGTAAAGGGCAGGTCTATCACCTTTGAGGCATCATCCGGATCAAGGAATACGGAGGCGTTGCCTCCCAAGAGGGGATCGATTTCCACCCATTCATAAACCGGTGTGGAGGTGAAACCAAGGTCAAAGCTGTCATAGGCGTAATAGCCGTAGGCATCAGGACCGGTGGGTGAGGAAGTGGATACGGTGCCGGCGGTGAGGGAATAGAAGAATTCCGTGCTATAGTTGTTATCTGTAAGCTGCATTTTGAGGGGGATATGGCGGCCGTTCCAAGCTTCAGCGCCTATTGAGACGGTGCTGGTGAAGGTCTTGGATTCCCCAGGAGCTATGGCACCCAGAGAGACGGCATCTGTGGGGAAGGTGGCTGCCTCTGTGAGGGTGATCACACGCACGGAAGCGTTATTTACAGGGGTTTGGCTGTGGTTGAAGATGGTGAATTCCACTGTGCTGCTTTCTCCAATGGGGTAATTGCCTTCATTGCCAGTGACGGTAAATTCCGCTCCGCCGCCCCAAAGTCTGAAGCTCTTTACAGGCAGAGAATTGATCTGCACATTCAGGTCGAGAGGCTCACGGGGGATGATATCGGCTGAAGCATTGATGGTGAATTGTAGCTGGGCTGTAGCTTGCGGAGCGATGGAGGAGGGGTTGTTTATCTGAGAGACGCTCAGCTTTTCATTGCCTTCTATCGTTACAGAATCCAGGGAGAGGGTGCCTTCACCCAAGTTTTGCAGGGTGAGGGAGGCGTTCAGGCTTTGATTGGGGTCTATAAAGGCATCAGAGACGCTGTTGGCAATGATCGCCAAGCCGCCGTCATCCTCGCTGGTAAGGGTCTTCACCAAGGGGACGTAGTTGGGTTTGGAGATGGTGATGGTGAGGTTGCCATCTTCCTGCGGGTTGATAGGCAGGATGGCGGTGCCGTCAACGATTCTGGCATAGGTGTAGGTTTCGTTGTTTTTGGTGCCGGATACCATTGCGCCTTCCAGATGGGCAGCCGTGATGGTGATATGGCTGGAGGAGGAGGCGTAGGTGGCGGGCAGTAAATCCGGGGAGATGGTATTGGGTACCAACACCCACATATTGAGGGAAGGATCGGAAAGCAGGTTGTAGACGTGGAAGTAGAAGCCCACGTATTGGTTGTGGCCGATATCGTTGGGGAAGTTCTTATAAAGCTCCATCTTGCCCATCAACACGCTGGAGCCAAAGCCGCGCACTCCATAATCCAGGATGCTGCGGAAAGCTCCGCTGGAGATGGAATTGTTGAAGCGGGTCTTGGTATGCAGGTCTGAGGGTCCCACAAATCCCACGCATCCGTTGGGCTGTGCCACGCTTCCCATTCGCATCCACTTTTCACCAAAGCAGGGGTTCACCGTGTTGGCAAAGTCTCCAGTATTACAAACGATGGAATAGACGATGGGCATCCGCTGGTAATTTACCAAGGAGCTCACATCCGGAACCTTGAAGCTGGGATAGTGCCAGCCATTGGCATCGCCCCAGCCACGGTAGCTTACAAATTGGACGCCTTGGTTGATAACGCTGGCGATTTCTGTATTGCCGGGATAGGTGGGCGGGAAGAAAACGGAATCCACCTGGGCATAGCCATGATCCAGCATCTTATCACGCAACCAGCGGGACATCTGGATGGGGGTGCTGGGGTGGAGGTTGCCGCTGGCATAGTTTCCAGCCACCACAATGGAGCGCTTCATCCAGTTGGTATTGCCCATGAAGGGAGACTTTTCAAAGACGATGGTCTTGTTTGCCATGCTCATCAGCTCGGAAATATCGTTGAAGGAAAATCGTCCCACCAACATCTCGGGGAAGTAGTCATCCCCTTCTATGAGTGCATATTGGTGGTCATCGGCATCGTTTTCTTGAAACTCTGGCGAGGGGAAGAAGGCGGTGGGGATGGAATAGCTGCCCGTGACGTCTCCAAACAGCATCAGATAATCGGGATGATGCTGGTGATAGTGGGAGGTCAAAAAGGCCTTTATCTGATTGACTGTATCGCCGATATCCACACGGTTAACCACAGTCACGTCAAAGCCAAGTGACTTTTTCCACTTGATGAAATCCTGCTGATAATTAGCCAGGTTGGGATGGGAGATGATGAGCATTTTGGGGCGGGAGACAGGTAGCCCACGTAAGTAAGAGCTATCATAGTTATCTGCCAAAATCTTGTATGCATCCACAAAAGCGGGGGATACCCGGGAGGGCAGCTCGATGATGCCTTGTCCGCTGATGCTATAATCTACGTCGGACAATACATAACGCAGATCACCCTGGGCAAATTGATTGCGCAAGCGGATGGTGAAGCCGCGCATTTCCCGGAAGGTAAAGCTGTTTGCCACCTCCACGGTCTCTGTGTGGCGTTGGGATTCTTGATACAGCAGGTTGCCTTGGGTATCAAACACATTCCACTTGATATTATTCACGACGACGTTTACGTCCTGATAAGGCAGGGCATAGGTTTGAGAGCTAAAGCTGGTGGTGTCCACGCCGTCTTCATCCAGTATTTTATTATCAGGCACAGGCGCTCTTTGGGCAAAATCCAGCCAGGTTCTGATGCCACTGGCGGTGTGTTCTATGCGCTGTGCACTATGAGCTGGCAGCAAACACGCTACCAGCAGTATTATCAAAGTAAGTTGGAATCTCATTTATCCTCCTTGATTGAATTACACAAACAGGATGCAATAATCATTCCCATATTTCCTTTGATGTTTTTTGCCAAGTTATATCGCTATCTGTATTCAGTTTGCAATATGGCGGAAAACTTGCATATAGCAGTATATTATGAAGAAAAACTTATTGAAAGTATCAATAAAGATATACCTGCCATACGCTGCCCTCATCCTGGGCATATTCTGGTTGGGCGCATGCGGCACCAATACCAAGCTGGATGATGATAATACAGGCTTCCAACCTGATTATGGCAGTGATGAAACCTTTGAAGTGATTAGCTGGAATCTGCGCGAATTCCCCTGGAATGGCGAAAGCACCATCAGGGAACTGGCAGCTATCATTCCCCAACTAAAAGTGGATGTGATAGCCTTTCAAGAGATTAACGACAAGGATTCATTCTTGGAGCTGGCAAGGAGAATTCCCCATTACTCCGCCTATGTATATAACGCCACCAGCTCTTGGCGTCTTGCCTATCTGTATGATGAGCGAACCGTGGACGTAAAGAATTGTTATACAATCTATAACGGGGAGACCAATCCCTTCCCCAGGCCGCCCTATGTGTTGGAACTAAGCTGGCAGGGGGAAGACCTCATCATCGTAAACAACCACTTCAAAGCCTTTGGAGATAACCATATAGACGAAACCGATCCTTGGGATGAGGAGCGCCGCCGTCGCCTCGCCTGCGAAAAGCTGGATACCTATATACGCACATATTGGAATGAAGAAAAGGTGATAGTGTTGGGAGACTTGAACGACCAGATACACGAACCCCCGGAGTACAACGTCTTTTTGCCTTTCCTGAATAAGCCCCAGGAGTATCTCTTTGCCGATATGGAGATTGCCCAAAATCTCACTCCTGCCAATGTCTCCTACCCACCCTCGTTTTCACACATAGATCATATACTTATCACGAACGAGCTCTTCAGCAGCTTTTCCCATCCACAAAGCTCCTGTAACACTCTGCAAATGGAGCTAATGATGGGTAGCTGGCATAATTATTACAACCTCCTTTCAGACCACAGACCGGTGGCAATCAAGCTCTTCTTCCAGCCCTGATACTCGCTCTCCTGCCGTCTTTGCCCTAAAACCCTATTATTTTAGTATATACTTCCAGATACAGCGTCTCCTGATTCAGCTTTTTGATCCCCTCCTGCAGGGCTCTTTGCTGTGCCATTTCTGGAGTGTTGCCGCTGCCCTTGATATTGGAGACGCTGCCAGAACCCAGGGCTTCTCCGGTCTCTGTATCGATCAATGTAAAATGCAGAGTGCAGAGATGAGAATAAAGATTGAGGGCATTATTGAAAGCCCCTGGCTGGGAATCCACCTCCAAGCGTACCATATAATCTGCCATGGCAAGGGATTCAACCACTTCCAAGCCATATTCCCGCAGCCTATCTTTGAGCAGATTCAAGTGTGATGAACTAAGTTTGGCAGTATTCTCCTGCACGATAATGCGCGGGCGTCGCACCCGTAAATCAAGATTCACCGAGGCAAAGCTTTGCGCCTGGATCATCTTTTGCACTAAAGGATGGGATGATAGCTGGAGGATGGCTTGTTTATCGATGGCAAGCTGCAGGGTTTGAGGGGAATCAAACGACTTGATCCTTTTGATGGTCAATTCCGCCTTGCCTTGGGCATCGGTGTATAGGGAGGGGATAATATCGCCTTCACCACGCACAAATCTGAGGGTCAAAGGCAAGTTTTGTATCGGCTTGCCCTCCTGATGATCCCAAAGGGATTGTACGCTCAGCTTCACGTTGTGGAAGCGGCGGGCTACCAGCTCCGAGGCACATGGCTGGCACTCCAGGGTGATCTTGCCACTCATCTCCCAGAGGCGGTGTAACAATTCGCTATACAAATGGATGGTCTCATCCCCGCTCACAATCTTAAAATCATAATCCGGATAGTCGCTCAGTGCATCCAGCGCCTGGAAGAGCATCGTGATCACCAGGATAAAGTCCACTCTGGAACCACTTAATGCCTTATCATATTTCAGCATCAAATCCTGGGCAAGACGCATGGCAGCTTCGGCATTTTGACGGCGTTGCAAACGGTAATTTTCCTTGTTGATGCGATACAGCGCCCAATACTCGTTCTTGGTTTCATATTCGCCAGCCAATTCCACATCGGAAAGCTGGTTGCGGGTGCTGGTCTCCACAATGGAATTAAAGTCTGAGGCACTGATGCCCCAGGCTTCGGTTTCACTTACCGTCACGGATCCATCCACCATCACGGATATCTGCATCGAAATATCCTTGAGGGCGTCATATCTGGCTTTCTCCCGGTATTCCGGCGTATATTTGGAAACTTTCACCACACTGCTGTAATACAGGTTGGCATCCGGCTTGTTTTGTATCCAGGAGGGGAGACGGCGGTTTGCCGTGCAAGAGCACAGCAAACACGCCATCACACCGATTATTATCAGCCAAAGAGGCTTATTTGACATATCTCTTTATCTGTTGGATAAATTGTTGGCTGAGGTTTTCTATTGCTTGAGATACCATTTCACTTTCGGATGGGGGGAAGGGTTCGCTTTTGGCAATCAATGCTTTGGCAGCAGGGGTGAGGGCACGGTCGTCTCCGCTGTCTTTTCTTGCCCAAGTGTCGCTCCAAGTGTAGGTTCCCGTATAGGTATCCTGAACCTTTATCCTGCCTGTGGTCACATCCACAATCTCATAAGAGGCGGTGATATATACGGAGGCTTCCTTGGTGTATGTGGTGTAAAGAACCTGTATGTCTTGCTTCAGTTTCAGCGCTGGTGTATCGTCGTCCTCATCATTGGGGTCTGTCTCCGCATCTCCCTGTTCAATCTCGATTGTTTTGCTTTCCTTCAGCTGTTGGGAGCTCACGCGGGAGGGTTGCACTTCCACCTTGAGGATTTTGCCGCTCAAGATCTCATGCGCTCCCAAGATCTGTCCAAATTTTGCCACAGAAGATTCATCCACCAAGCCGGAGGCGCTAAGCTCCTGCTCTTTAAGCACGGTATCAATTCTTTCGCGGCTGATGATTTCCATGAATTCAGCTGCGGATTTGTCATTGATAAGGCTGCTTACTATCTTGGATTCCAACATATCGGGGATGCCGCCATACCGGTTCCGATCACCCGTTTTATCCTCAAAAGCCAGGATGGCAATGCGCTTTACAGCCATGCGGCGCGCTTGTTCATAGCGCACTTTTACGTCTTTGTAATTGGCGTCAAAATCCATCGCTTTCTTAAATTCCAAGGCTGCCTGCTTTTGAATGTCTGGCTCATCAGATTGCAGTGTGATATCCAGTCCTTTCTGATAATGATAGGCAGCGGCATTGGTGCGGCTTTCCTTCAGCTGGGGATAGTAATCCTCCCTGTCATATCTAAACACCTCTTTGGTCTTGGGGTGCACCAAACGGGGCAAATCTGCCATAGTGTCAAAGATATTCACCAATCCCTGATATTCGGGAACCAATAGATCCCACATGTCCGGCTCGTCTTTTGCCTGTATTTTGGTAATGTTATCCTTCCTGTATTTGATGGCTTTGGGATATACATTCTTGAGCAGTTCCTGAGCTTTTTTGTAATCTGCTTTGATGAGCAAGGATTGGGCGTTTGCCGTCAGAGCAGCTTCATAATTGCCCGCCTCATAAAGTTTTTTAGCCTGTTTATACAGGGTGACGTTCTTTCCACATCCGGAAAGTAACAAGGTGAACAAAATCACTACCAAGGCGTATTTGGCGATGCGCATCGTTCCTCCATTATATATGTATTTTGATTATAAATTGGGATTGAAATCAAAAGATGCGCCTACAGGCAGAATGTCAAGCAATTTCCTTTGTAACTGAATATCTGAATCTTTGGTATTTATGCCCCCAAACTGATACCGCGTCTGTTAACCACCCTTGTCTCTCCTTTGTCTCGACAAGGGTGAGACAAGGGTGGTACAAGGGAGGCTAATGGGCAAAAAGCGGTCAGATTGACAGCTTCAATAACGTAAACTAAGATTGATGCTGCTGCGCCACTCCAATGAATTGAGGCTTTCACCTATGGGATTTAGAGAAAACTCCAGCAGGGATTGAGGATTAAACTGCCATGCCAAGCCCAGGAGCAGGGAATATTCCTGCCAGGTGCCCCAAAAATATTTGGGTTCCACAATATAATAGAGGGAATCAATATCATGTTTGATTTGGAATCCGGAGGAGTAGCGCTTGTTTTTGGAATTGATCAGATAATACTCGCCCATATTTTCGGCATAATCGTTTTGTTCATAGCCAAAACTAAGCTCCATCGATATCGCGTTGCCATATCCTTGACGATAGGGCAGAAGCATCCATACGGGATTGCCGCTGCGTGCCGCCAAAGGGAAGCTATCGAAGGTAAGACCGTATCGATAGCCCAGATGCCGGTAAAAGCTGCGGTTTCTGCCCTCATACATATAATCCGTATATTCCGCACGCAGCTTGTAAAATTGGTTAAAGCTGAGCCTATCCCCGATGAGGATACGGCAATCCGGCATCAGTGAAATGCTGTTGATATTCTTGTTGTTTGAAGAGAGGATGCCATCGATATATACGTCATCTTTCAGACTCCAATTTACCCAGGTACTCAACCTCATCCGTTGTTTCCAATAGTGCACCACGCCAAAGCTGAGGGAGCTGGTGCGCAGATCGTTATCCCATTTATGATCTTCCTCTGGATACAGGCTGCGCTGCAAATCGATGGAATACTGCACCAAAAGGGAATCATAAGGCAGATATTCCCAGCCCAAGCGCGCGGATAATCCCCTCAGAGAGGTGTGGCGGGTATTGCCCAGATAGCTGAAGTCCTTTAAACTGTAATGATACATGGCACGGCTATTGAGGGAAAGGCGAGGGTGGAGCTGGACATCCAGATCCAGATTGGCTTGGTTTATCAAATCGGTGTTGTTGCGGGGGGCGTTTTCCTGCATGGAGAGATAGCGGCGCCAGAAGATATCTGCAAAGGTGAGCCTCACATAGTCTGATGGGTGGCGGTATTCCATAAAGCTGTTGTAGCCAATGGAATTGCGCTTTTGCATATCGCTAAAGCGGTAATTGCCTTCAGGTCTGTCGCCATGGCGCATTTCCAACACATAGAGATCGTCTTCGTTGTAATCCCAGTTAACGCTTTGCTGCCAATGAAATTGGTAAGTCTCATAATCCGTCCAGGCGCTAATGTTGGTTCTTCTATACGCTTCCCAATCCAAATCTTTGCTTTCCACATGTGCTCTGATACCAAACTGGGCATCTCCCCAGCCAGATGCCGCCCTCATGCTTCCCTGCAAGCGGTAACCGTCACTTTTTAGAAGCCTGTCTGCAGTATAACGGTCTTCTTCCCTTCTGATGATGGCGCTGCCACCCAAATTGAGAGCGAGGCTATCTGCGGGGGAAAACTCCAGATCATAGCCCAGGAAGGCGGTTTTGTTGCGATATGGGGAGAGCTCCTGTTCAAGCGAGCTGGAATCGTAGAAATAGTCATAACCGGTGTTTATATAGTGGGAGAAGAGCCTGCCTCCCAGTTGCCAATCCATTTGCAGGGATGCCTGCCTGCTTCTTTGGGCGAAAGAGAGCCGTTCATCGGTGCCGGTATTTACCTTGATGCCAATCAGGGAGCGGGGGCTGTAGAGGATTTGATAGTTGAGGGCGTTTTGGGTACTGCGTACGTTTTGAGTGTTGGAAAAGAAGAATTCCAGCTCTTTATTTTGTGCTGCCAATAGCGAGGCAAACAGACTAAAGCAAATCAGAAAGAAGGATGAATTCTGCTTCACTTAGCGTCTCTGCCCGGCGTTGCAAGTCTATTCCGGAGCTATCTTGCAGTCTTAGTAGTGCAGTTTTATCGTAGTGGGGGAGGAGGTTGTTGCGCATGGTCTTTCTTCTGCTGGAAAAGCCGATGCGGATAAGCCTGTGGAAGGTGGTCAGGTTTTGGATCTGGGCAGGGATTGCCCTGGGTGTGATCCTCACAACGCTGGAATCCACCTGGGGCACGGGGTCAAAATACTCTTTGGATACATCCATCACCACTTCGATATCAAAATTGAGCTGCATCCTGAGGCTGAGTGCGCCATAAGCCTTGCTGCCAGGGGATGCCGTGAGCCGGTGAGCCACTTCGCGTTGCAGCATCAGCACAGATAATTTGAAGCTCTGGTGATGCCGCTGTAAAAGTTCCAAGAGGGGAGAGCTGATTTGATAGGGGAGATTGGAAACCAGCTTCAGCTCTTTGCCAGCAATCAAGGCCGCCCAATCCTGCTGTAATATATCGCCATGAATGAGCTCTAATGAATCCCCAAAACGCTTTTCCAGAAAGGGAATCAGCCTGTCATCAATCTCAAACGCGGTGAGCCGGGGTTGATACTTTAGCAGCTCTTGGGTGAGGATGCCCATTCCGGGGCCTATTTCCCACACGGTCTCGCCTTCCTCAATACCGGCTGAAGCTGCTATCTGAGCTGCGATATCAGGATCAGTGAGGAAGTTTTGCCCCAGGCTGTGGCGCTTCTTCATATATTTGTTCTTTAATCAATTAAAGCCCGGCTTGCCAGATGATAAAACCATTGGGCAAAACGGGCTTTGTAAGATGCCAAAGGGGCTTAGGCGCCCAGTTTTTCGGCGGGGACGGTTTTGCAGATCTTGCACACTTTGAAGGTCTGTTCTCCCGCTTTGATTTCGTAAAGCAATTTGACGCCTGTACGATGGCAGGAAGGGCACTCTCCGCGACCGCGGGCGACCAATGTTCTAAGGGTTTTTCCACGATTGTTCTTTGCCATGGTTGCTCCTTTATTCTATTTATCTATATTTGCAATTGCAGTAATGCATAGCATTTTGTGTCAGAAAAATGAAAAGTGCCAGGGCGTCAACGATTATTTCTTCCCTGGCACTTTACAGTCAGTTATATTCAGCGTTTGAGGTCTATTTTATCGTCCAGAGCAGCTACAAAAGCAGCGGTCATTTTCACGGCATTATCCAGATCGCTAAGCGAGATAACCTCGTTGGGAGAGTGCATATAACGATTGGGGATACCAATGACGGCGGTGGCGGCTCCTGCGCCACGGGCATGGATGGCATCAGCATCGGTGCCTGTTCTGCCAGGGGCAATCTCAATCTGATAGGGCAGTTTTAGCTTATCTGCGGCGGCTATCAGTCTTTCTCTGATTACGGGATGCAAGGCGGCGCCAATACTGAGCGTGGGGCCTTTGCCCAAGGATACGTCTCCGTAAACACGCTTGTCTGAACCCGGAACGTCGGAGGTGAAGGTGACATCCACGGCTATGGCGATATCGGGTTGGATCTGCGAGGCGCTGGTGGCGGCTCCCTTCATGGTGGTTTCTTCTCCCACGGAACACACGGCATAATAGTTAGCTTTCAGCTTCTTCTTTGCCAATTCCTGCATCACACGGGCTGCCACGTACACTCCAGCCTTGTTATCGGTGGCTTTGGTGACCACGAAGTCTTCGGAAAGCATTTCAAACTGGCTGTGGTAGGTGGCGATATCGCCGATGGCTACCAGCTTGAGGGCTTCTTCCTTGCTGGTGGCTCCGATATCTATCCACAGGTCTTCCAGCTTCAGTTTGGGAGAGCCTTCATCGCCGCGCATCATGTGGATAGATATCGGAG
>Ga0265293_10004170_pt1 | contig 25780 bp, 15 predicted proteins | sample Munlanlewell138R_FD_192505 | JGI IMG/M metagenome (GOLD analysis project Ga0265293, IMG submission 192505) | Leachate microbial communities from a municipal landfill in Southern Ontario, Canada - Leachate well 138R | ecosystem: Engineered > Solid waste > Landfill > Unclassified | place: Canada...
AGGGCGCAGGGCGCAAAGAGCAATAAAAAACTTCTGTATCTGCGTGCCTCTCTGGTGAAAAATAGAACTAACCGCGGAGACGCAGAGAAAAAGTTGGGGAAATTTAAAATAAAAAACCTCTGTGCCTTTGTGGTGAAAAGAAATGCAGGGCGAAGGGCGAAGGGCGCAGGGCGCAAAGAGCAATAAAAAACTTCTGTATCTGCGTGCCTCTGTGAGAAAAATCGAAACAACCGCGGAGACGCGGAGACGCAGAGAAATGTTTATAATCCTCTGCGCCGTTGCGCCTCTGCGGTAAAACGGATTTTGTTTTTTCCTCTCCGGTGAAAAGGAAAAGGACAAGGACTTAAATTAGATTTCCTCGGTAAGCTCGATAAAGCGCTTGTAGGGAATGGCCAACATGCTCTTGGCATGGATGGCGCCGTTGGCCTGGCTTATCATCGACACCTTGGCGGCGGTTTCGGGATCGGGCGCCTCGTAGATGTCGATAAAATCGTGTTCGCCCAGGATGGCGTAATGCGAAAGAAACCTCACCTCCGGACATTTCGATTTGACCTGCTCAAGCCAGCTTCGCCCCTGGCGTTCGCGGTTTTTCATCTCATACGAGAGATCGGTAGAAAGCTTGGTAAAAAGAATGTAGGTTTGCATGATATCCTCCTTTTTTATAAAAAAATCGAACCCGAAGATACAATTATTTTTAAATATAAAAAGGAAAGCCGAAGTTCTTGTCGTCTTTGAGCATCACCTTATCCACACAGCCATCCAGATCGGTGTCGATAAGACTTTCGATGAGCGTTTGGGTTTTGCCATCGGAGGTTTTTACCGTGATGGTTGCTTCGGCGGGACGTAAAATCTTAGCACATCCAAAATCGATTGGCCAGGGAGCTTCGATTTCAGTAATGAAATTGGCTGTGGCAATGTTGGCCTGAGTACTTCCCGAATATGTTCCTATCATTGTAAACATTACGTCAAAACGGAGAAGATCAAACTTTAGCGGATCGTCTAATCCGGCGGTTTGGAACATTTCTTTTTCGGACGCAATCACTACTTTTCCTTCAGCATATTCACATCCTACGGATACATCAAAAGTAAATTTAGGCTGTCCGTTTATCACCTCGCCGGTGCGGATGTATTTCATGTCTCCCTGACAGCGTACATCATCGATGATGTAATTAAGTAGTGTGGCGTATGCCCATGCCCCCTCCGGCACCGAATCAGGATAAGAAAATATCTTGATTTTACCGCTTTTTATTCTGCCATCACGAGCCAAAGTCTGCTCACCATAATCCACCACATAGCTAACCAGCCCGCCAGGCTCAGCAAAGCGCGTCACCAGCGCACTGTCGATGATGGCGGTATCGTTGTACATCAGTGCGGTATCGTTCATCACGCGGTGTACAACCGAGAAATTATAGATGCTGTTGATGTCGGCAAGTGCATAAAGTGATGTGGTTTTGGCAATGCCAACAAACTCCGAGGTGTCGTCTTTCTCGCACGACGACAAAGAGAGAGCAAACATTGCGATAAGCAAAGCCAGCATACTATTTTTCAGAAAGGAGCCGATGTAGGATGTAATTTTCATTTTAATAAAAAAGCAAAATGGTTAGCCATGTTAACGTGCTTTGCGCAAAATGATTTTGGTGGCAGACAGAAATAGGCCACTGTATCGAAAATAAAAATATGTTTGCACCATCCAAAAAAATTTATCAGATGAAAAGAGACGATGTTTATTTTGCCGCAGGGGTTATTTTATTTTTCCTTCCATTTTTTATCATCCCGCCACTTTACGACTTCTACAAGGCTTTCAATACCGAACATCCTTTCATCATCAGCTTCATAAAGTTTGCGATACTCTCCACGCTTGGCGAAGTGATCGGGTTGCGCATCCGCACGGGAAGTTATTACCAGCGGGGCTTCGGAATGTTGCCGCGCGCTGTGGTGTGGGGCTTTTTGGGCGTGGGCATCAAGATGGCTTTTATCATCTTCGGCACCGGGGCACCCTACATTCTCACCACGCTGGGCATCGAATTTCCTACAAACAATCCGGCAGATATCCTCAACCAGAATTTCTTTGCAACTTTTTCGTGGCTGCAACTGCTCACAGCTTTTACGGTAAGCGTAACCATGAACACCTTTTTTGCACCGCTCTTCATGGCGTTTCACAAAATCACCGACGCGCACATTTTATCTACCGGCGGCACACTGCGGGGGTTCTTCACTCCCATCCCCATGGCTACCATCATGCAAAATATGAATTGGAGCGTGCAATGGAATTTTGTATTTCGCAAGACGATTCCGCTGTTTTGGTATCCGGCGCATACCATCACCTTTTTGCTGCCGGCCGAATATCGTATCCTTTTTGCCGCGCTGCTGGGCGTGGTACTCGGTGTTTTGCTCTCCGTCGCCAGCCTGAAATCGCGTGGCGAATAACGTGGTTGGAATCCATCCATCATCTGCTTTACATACATTTTTGAAACAATGAAAATGTTCTTTTTGTGAAATTAATTATGGATTTTGAATTGTCTATTCCTTTAATAAAGACCTACTTATCAAATCAATTTTTGTAATCCTGAGCCAGGCCGTTGTCAAAGCTGACGTTTTACTACTTTTGTCAAAATTCATATTTATCACCAAAACCTCCCTCGATGAAACGATTTACATTCCTCCTGCTGGTGTTGATTGCTGCCTTTTCGGCAAAAGCACAAATCACTACTGATCCCAAATATCCCACCGATAATGTAGAAATAGCATTAACCTTTGATGCTACCGGTACCGGCTTGGAAAACTACAATGGCGACGTTTACACCCACACCGGCGTACTGCTGGAAGGTGCAACCTCATGGAGCCACGTAATCGGCGACTGGGGCAACAACAACAACCAGCCTAAGCTCACCAGCCTGGGCAACCATCTGTACAAACTTGTAATAACGCCCAACCTCCGCCAGTTTTATAATATTGGTGCCAGCCAAGTGGCTGCACAACTGGCTTTTGTTTTCAGGAGCGCCGACGGAGGTTCGCAATCAGCCGATTTGTTTGTCAATATTTTCGGTGACGACCTGCAGCTTATCATCGTGGAACCTGCAGAGGCACAGATTTTTGCTACCGCGGAAGAGATCATTCCTGTGGAAGCCGTAAGCCCACAAGCCGATTCGATGTTTTTGATGGTAAATGATAATCAGATGCTGGCCGTTGCTGCTACGGAAATTGGTTATCAGCTTGTTGCCGAAAATCTTTTAGGTTTTTGGCAGGATGTAGTTGTAACGGTGATTGCAAAAAATCAGGACGGCTCCATCAGCGAAAGCTTTTCCTACATTATTCTTCCTGAACCTACTATAGAAGAACTCCCTGCTGACGTGGCGGATGGTATTAATTACATCAGCAGCAGTTCTGTAATACTTTCGTTGTATGCTCCGGGCAAAGAAAATATTTTTGTTATCGGCGACTTCAACAACTGGCAGGTTGGCCAGGAGGGTTACACGAAAATTACACCCGACGGAAACCATTTTTGGTTGCAAATAGATGGGCTTACCGCCGGACAGCAATACATTTTCCAGTACCTGGTGGATGGAACTATACGCATCGGCGACCCATATGCTGAGCAGGTGAGCGACCCGTGGAATGATTCGTACATAAGCGAAAGCACCTTTCCCGACCTGATAGATTATCCTTCCGGCCTGACCGAGGGAATCGCTACAGTATTACAAACTGCACAACAGCCTTACAGTTGGCAAACGGAAAGCTTTACACCACCAGCCGTCACCGATATGATAGTTTATGAACTGCTGGTGCGCGACTTTACCGAACAACACACCTTTCAAAGCGTCATTGATACATTGGGTTATCTGCAAAAATTAGGCGTAAATGTGATTGAACTGATGCCTGTGAACGAATTTGAAGGAAACATCTCGTGGGGTTACAATCCCAATTATTATTTTGCTGTGGATAAATACTACGGCCCAAAAAACACCCTCAAAGCGCTCATCGACACCTGCCATTCGCGCGGCATTGCGGTGGTGATCGACATGGTGCTCAACCACTCCTTTGGCACCTCACCCATGGTGATGCTCTATTGGGACGAACTGAACAACCGCCCCGCCGCCGACAATCCCTGGTTTAACCAGGTGCCAAAGCACGATTTTAATGTGGGTTTCGATTTTAATCACGAAAGCCAACAGACGCGCCAGTTTGTAAAACGCGTCAACGATTTCTGGCTAACAGAATACCGTGTGGATGGATTCCGCTTTGATCTTTCCAAAGGATTTACACAAAAAAATACCCTGGGCAACACCAACCTCTGGGGAAAATACGACCAGTCGCGCATTGATATCTGGAACGACTACTCCCAGGCTATCTTCGAGACCAATCCGGAGGCTTATGTTATTTTAGAACACTTTGCCGAGAACTCCGAAGAGAAAGTACTTTCGGCCAATGACATGATGGTTTGGGGCAATTCTAACTACAACTACAACGAAGCCACCATGGGTTACACCGAAGGCGGCAACTCCGACTTCAACTGGATTTCGTATCAGGAGCGCGACTTTCAGGCGCCACATGTGGTGGGTTACATGGAAAGCCACGATGAGGAGCGGTTACAGTTTCGTAATATCAGCTACGGCAACAGCGTGAGCGGCTACAACATTCAGGACAGCGCCACCGGACTAAAGCGTCTGGAGCTGGCTGCTGCCTTCTTTTATACCATCCCCGGCCCCAAAATGATTTGGCAATTTGGTGAGCTTGGCTACGATTACTCCATCGATTACAATGGACGCGTCGGGCCAAAACCTATTCGCTGGGATTATACCAACGACGGAAGCCGGATGTATTTGTACCACGTGCATGCTGCGCTGGCACAACTCAAAAAGGAGTTGCCGGTGTTTGCCACCACAAATTACACGCTCGACGTGAGCGACGCGCAGAAATCGATTGTGCTGCGCGGAGATACGATGGACATAGTGGTGGTGGGAAATTTTGGGATGTCGTCGGGTAGCAACACGCCGACCTGGACGAAAACCGGCACCTGGTATGAGTTTTTTACGCAGGATACGCTACAGGTAAATGCGGAAAGCCAACCTGTTGAGCTGCAACATGGCGAATACCGGCTCTATTCAAATAAGAAAATCAGCAAGCCGCAATGGCTCAACACTTCAGTGGAAGAATATTTTAACACCCCAAACGAAAGTTTTTTGAATGTTTATCCTAACCCATCTGCCGGCGCCGTTAGCCTGACCATGGAATTATCGCAGCGCGCTATGATAGATATTTCCATTTACAACCAAACCGGACAAATGGTTTCCAATGAAACACTCAGCGCTCTGCAGGGGCGCTGCGAGATACCGCTTAACACGCACCGCCAGCTCAAGCCCGGAATCTATTTTGCCAGTGTAGCCATCGGCAATCAACACTACAATACCAAATTTATCATTCAATAATCAACTATCAACTTTTTATGAAAAAGCGATTCTTTTCAATTTTAATCCCGGCCATGTTGCTTTTGGCGATGGCGTCGTGCAGCAAGTCATCGTTCGATTATCTCGGAAAATCGTATCCGTCGTCAGGCACTCCCGAAATTTTCTTCAGAGACCAGGACGTACCACAGGATTATGAGGTGATGGGCAAAGTAACAGCGGAAGTGCCTTACAGCAAAAAGCTGAAATACATCCAAAACAAGGTGATGACAGTGGCGCGCGAAAATGGTGCTGATGCAGTATTGTTTTCGGATGTCAACATCCGCTCTACCGGAACCACCCGTAGCTCGGGCGGTGCAGCCACAGGCAGGCGGGTGCGCGTGGGAGGCAACGTAAGCCGCAGCAGCGACAACGAGGTGAAAAACGTGGAAGCAGTGCTACTGAAATACAAGAGCAACATCCCGTCAAAATCAGAATAACAAAAAGAGAGGCGCATGATCCCAGCCTGGGTGAGGAGCATGCGCCTCATTTTCTATTTTAATAAAATAAAACCCCGGCAGAGAATGTAAGCCTTATTTTTACCTACCCAAGCTTAGTGGAAACAAAAGCTCCCTTGATCACATCCAACCTTATTACCTTATTTCAGCTTAATAGTCACCGATCAAAAAAATAATAAGCTAATAAAGCCCACGAAATCAGGCGGTTCAAATTTTCTACTTTATCGATTCCGGCAGTGCGTCTCCACATTCCAAAATCGTAATTCAAAAATCGTAATTCAAAAATCTTATTGGTTCATCATGTCGTCGGCGCGTTTCCTGCGCTTGCGATCATTTTCGTCAAGGATGATTTTGCGGATGCGGATGGATTTGGGCGTTACCTCTACGTACTCATCTTCTTTGATGTATTCCATGGCCTCTTCGAGCGAGTGTCTGATGGCCGGGATGATGATGGTTTTGTCGTCGGAACCCGAAGCACGCATGTTCGACAGCTTTTTGGTGCGCGTCAGGTTTACCACGATGTCGTCCTGACGGGTATTTTCGCCGATCACCTGCCCGAGGTAAATATCCTGGTTAGGCTCTACAAAAAATCTCCCGCGGTCCTGAAGTTTATCTATCGAATAGGCGATGGCCGTGCCCGTTTCCATTGCGATAAGCGACCCGTTGCGGCGGTTGATGATCTCGCCTTTCCAGGGTTCGTAGGCTTTGAAACGATGCGCGATTACCGCCTCTCCTTCGGTGGCAGTGAGCACATTGTTGGTAAGGCCGATGAGGCCGCGTGAAGGGATGGTGAAATTCAGCGCTGTGCGGTCATGGCGCGTCTCGATGTTGTCGACCTCTCCTTTGCGGCGCGTCACAACGTCGATCACCTTACCGACGAAAGCATCCGGCACATGCACCGTCAGCGATTCGACAGGCTCGTGTATTACACCGTCGATTTCTTTGATGAGCACCTGCGGCTGCCCCAACTGAAACTCATAGCCTTCGCGGCGCATGGTTTCCACCAGGATAGAAAGATGCAGGATGCCGCGGCCATACACCAAAAGTTTCTCCGGCGAATCGGTTTCCTGAATACGCATGGCCAGGTTCTTTTCGACTTCTTTGTAAAGCCTGTCGCGCAGGTGGCGGGAGGTGACGTAGATACCTTCGCGACCAAAAAACGGAGAGTTGTTGATGGTGAACAGCATGCTCATGGTCGGCTCGTCTACAGAGATAGGCGTAAGCGCTTCGGGGACTTCAAAGTCGGCAATGGTGTCGCCGATGTCGAAATTCTCGATACCAAGCACGGCGCAGATCTCACCGGCTTCCAACGCAGTCTTCACCTTTTCCTTACCCAAACCCTCGAAGCGATAAAGCTCTTTTATCACCGACTTTGTCACCGTGCCATCGCGTTTCACAACAGAAACCTGCTGCCCCATTTTAATTGCGCCGCGTGTGATGCGTCCAACAGCAATACGCCCCAGGTAAGAAGAATAATCCAGCGAACTTATCTGCATCTGTAGTGTTCCCTTCTGCACATCCGGCGCTGGGATGTGCTCCAGAATCATGTCGAGCAGATAACTGATGTCGGTGGTGGGTTTGTTAAAATCCGAACTCATCCAACCTAATTTCGACGAGCCGTAAACCTCCGGAAAGTTGAGCTGGTCTTCGGTGGCGTCGAGGCTGAACATCAGATCAAACACGGCTTCGTGTACCTCCTCAGGATTGCAGTTGGGCTTATCTACTTTATTAATCACCACGATGGGTTTCAATCCTAAATTGATCGCCTTTTCCAATACAAAACGCGTTTGCGGCATTGGCCCCTCAAAAGCATCTACCACCAGCAACACCCCGTCAGCCATGTTGAGCACGCGCTCTACCTCGCCACCAAAGTCGGCATGGCCGGGTGTGTCGATGATATTGATCTTAACATCCTTGTAGCGCACCGATACATTCTTAGACAGAATGGTGATGCCACGCTCACGCTCCAGATCGTTGGAGTCGAGGATAAGCTCACCCATCTCCTGATTTTCGCGAAAGAGCTTCACCTGATGCAGGATGCGATCCACGAGGGTAGTTTTGCCATGATCGACATGGGCGATGATGGCAATATTTCGTATGTCGTACATAAAATATCTTTTTTGGCGGAAATGCGGCTGGAAACAATTGATCCGCTGATGATTAGTAAGTAAGAAACTTTTTTTTTTAAAAATAGTTTGCAAAAGTACACTAATGCAACCAGCCGAAACCATCTGCATGTTAAGTTTTTGTAAAAACAGATTTCTTGCCGCACGTGCGGCATCGAAATAACAAACGCTGCGATGTTGATGAGAGAGGCGGGATCGGACACTGCGCGCCCCGCTCTTAGAATTTCGAGCATCCGCAGGATATCGAAACGTCAAAAATGCCTGGAATAATACCGCTACTCTACAATCTTCAACCTGGCGAATTTAAGCAGGAGATTCTTTTGGCCGATGGCTGCGAAAAACACCACAGCTTTGCGGTTGCCGCCCGTCCCTTCGATGCTAAGGACTTTACCCTGGCCAAACTGTGCGTGCAGCACTTGCATACCAGCCTGAATATCTTCTACCGGTGAGCTTTCGAAATGCTCCATGCGCGGCTGAGCGTCAGACTTTTTGGCTGTGTTGGTTGTCAGACGGCTGTTGGTAAACTTGGATGGTTTATGAAATCCGCCGCCAAAAGAGCTACTGCGGTGGGCCGGCTTGTGGGGCAGGTCGATGTAGCGTTCGTCGATCTCTTCCAGAAAGCGGCTCGGCTCGCAACTGGTGAGGTTGCCCCAGCGGTAACGATTCTCGGCATAGGAGAGGATTGCCTGCTTACGGGCGCGTGTGATGGCCACGTAAAACAGCCGTCGCTCCTCTTCCAGATCGGCGCGCGAAGTGATGGATTGGATAGAAGGGAAAAGGTTTTCTTCCATGCCCACCACAAACACATACGGAAACTCCAGCCCTTTGGCGCTGTGGATGGTCATCAGCGACACCTTGTCGGGATCGTTGTCGTCCTGGTCGGCGTCGGTGAGTAGGGAGATGTCCTGCAGGTATTTGTCGAGCGAGCGGATGGTTCCCTCCCCTCCTATCTCCAACTGCTCGCCACTTTCCGAAAACTCTTTGATGCCGTTGAGCAGTTCTTCGATGTTTTCGATGCGGCTGATGCCTTCGGGGGTTTTGTCTTCGTTCAGGTTGGTCATAATGCCCGACGACTGGGCAATATCGCGCGCCAGCTCATAAGCATTGCGCACCTTTTGCTCCACGCGGAAACGCTCGATCATGGTGGTGAAGTTACCAATGCGTGTAAGAATACCCTGGTTAATTTTCAGATCATAATCGTTCGCATTGGCAAGCACCTCCCAAAGGGTTTTGCCCATTTTATCGGCTGTCACCGTCAGGCGGTCGAGCGTGGTGGCGCCGATGCCGCGTGCCGGATAGTTGATGATGCGCTTGATGGCCTCATCGTCGGCAGCGTTCACCACCACCCGGAAATAGGCCAGCAGGTCTTTGATCTCTTTGCGTTTGTAAAAGGAGAGGCCGCCGTAGATACGATACGGAATGTTAAGCTTGCGCAATGCCTCCTCGATGGAACGGCTCTGCGCATTGGTGCGATAAAGAACGGCAAACTCGCTGTTGGGCAACTGGTTGTTCATCTTTATCTCAAATACATTTTGCGCCACCAACTGCCCCTCTTCGGTGTCGGAGGAAGTGCGCAGCAATTTTAGCTTGACACCTTCTTCGTTTTGCGTCCATATCTTTTTAAAAATCTGCTCCTTATTATAAGCTATCACGCTGTTGGCCGCGTTGACGATGTGTTGGGTAGAGCGATAATTCTGTTCGAGTTTATAGGTTTTAAGATCAGGATAATCTTTTTCAAAGTTGAGGATGTTCTGAATGTTGGCGCCCCGGAAAGCGTAAATACTCTGGGCGTCGTCGCCAACCACGCAGATATTTTCGTGGCGGGCAGCCAGTTTTTTTACAATCAGATACTGGGCGTAGTTGGTATCCTGATATTCATCCACAAGAATGTACTGGAACTTCTTCTGATATTTCAGCAGCACATCGGGGAAGTCGCGCAGCAGCAGGTTCATATTAAAAAGCAAATCATCAAAGTCCATTGCCAGGGCGCGGCGGCAGCGGGCTGTGTACATCGAGTAGATGTTGCCGATAAAAGGCTTGGCAGCCATCTTATCCTGGCTCATCAATTCGTGGTTGGCGTTGTAATCCTGGGCAGAGATGAGGTTGGATTTTGCCGACGAGATGCGTCCCAAGACATAGCCTGCCGGATAAATCTTTGGATCAAGGCCAAGGTCTTTCAGTATGGAGCGCACCAGGCTTTTGGAATCGTCGGTGTCGTAGATGGTGAAGTTGGAAGGATAGCCCAGATGGTGGCCCTCCGCGCGGAGCACACGAGCGAAGATGGCATGAAACGTTCCCATCCACACACTTTTGGCCTCGGTAGAGCCTACCAGGTTGTAGATGCGTTCTTTCATTTCACGGGCGGCTTTGTTGGTAAAGGTGAGCGCCAGAATGTTGAACGGATCGATGCCCTGCTGCAGCATGTAGGCCACGCGGTAGGTCAGCACGCGCGTCTTGCCGGAGCCGGCGCCGGCAATCACCATGGCAGGGCCGCTGTAGTTGATCACACTCTCTTTTTGTACTTCGTTAAGGTCGTCAAGCAGGTTTTTCACAATAAAATATTTTAGGCTCCAAAATTAGTGGTTTTGGAAGAAGCAAAAGGGAATTGTTAAAAAGATTGAGAAATAGGAGCGCCAAATGTCGCGTCTTGGAGTTGGACTTTACTTCATTATTCTGCAGTTCGATATTCTGCGGTTCGATATTCAAAAAGAATATCGAATCCCGTACGTACGGGACCGAATATAGAATGTAGAAGTGGTGCGATGTTCGATGAATCTTAATTCTCCGAAAAAGGCTCCAAAACTTGCTCTTTGCGCCCCGCGCTTTCTTTCTTCACTTCCCTTTGACAGCGGTGGTTGAGCTTGTCGAAACCAATGGTGGCTGAGTTGGGTGTTGAGCCTGTCGAAATCAGTCGAAGCCAGGGCAGGCTTTATTCTGCGGTTCGATATTCAAAAAATAAAACGAATCTCGAATACCGAACACCGAATCTTGAATGTAGAAGTAGATTGATGACCAATGAATCTTAATTCTCCTAAATCGACGAAAAAATATCAGAAATCGCGATCATAACCTTTGCGTCCAGCGCCAGGCTCTTAGCGCCCTGCGCCAATTCTCCGAAAGCAACGAAAAGAAAAAAAATCGAATTTCGAATTTCGAACACCGAATATTGAATGTAGAAGTGGCTTTATTTTCTATGAATCTGAATTCTCCGAAAGCGACGGAAATTAGAAAAAGGGAATTTCGAATATCGAACATCGAATCTCGAATGTAGAAGTGCCTCAATGTTCGATGAATCTGAATTCTCCGGAAGCTACAGTAAAGAAATCAGAAACCGTTGGTATAGCCCCCCACGCACTTCGCCCCACGCCCCGCGCCACGCGTCCTGCGCCCTGCTGCATGCCGTATATGCACAAGCCATATGGCCAAAGCAAAGGCGCCGGCAGAAGTACATACATGCCACAGCCAATGTGTTCCGTTGGGCAGCAGCGGCTGGCTGTAGTCGTCGGCATAACGGAAAAACAAAGCCAGTACCAGAAATAGCACGCTGATAACCGGAAGATATATTTTGTAAAAATTGGTTTTGATAAGAAAGATGATAGCCGGCAAAAAAATCATCAGGCCTGTTACGAAGTAGCCGCTGTTGATGCGCCCGCTGCCCTCGAAAAGCATAAATGAAAGCCACCGCATCAACGCAAAAAGCGTTATTACCAAAATGAGCCAGGCCTTATGTGGTAATATTTTGAGCCAAAGATAAATGCTCACCGACAGGGTAAGTAATGCGATGGGGACAAAATCCATAAAAAGAAAAAAGTTGGATGCACGAAAAGCATGATAAATGGTGCTGCCGATGCCGCCCAAAGCCATGAGTGGTGCGGCCCAAAATATCAGGAAGGCATATTCGCGGTACCGGCCACGCAGCTGCCACAAAAGATAAAACACAGGGATAAGAAAGGTGAGCGACGAGAAGGCATTCCACGGCTCAACGATGGTGCGGCTCAGGTCGGTCTCGAAGTACCACGGCCCACTGTCGCCCAGGCCGACAGTGGCAGATAGAAAATTTGAAATAGCTAAACCCATTTTTTTTGATCGTAACAATCCCTGCCGGGCTATTGTTCAGATGAAATGACCACACGGCTGGCGCTGCTTGTGCTCCAGGCACCGAAAGCACCAAAAGCGCCGTTGCTGAGATTTCCGTTTACGTTGGCTGGTGCGCCGCTAAAGAGTGGCGACTGATAGCTCACTTCCTCCTGCAACTGCCAAAGAAACTCTGCATAATCTTTTGTGATGCGCGACACGCTGAGCGTAACCTCGTCGCCCGGGAAAAGCTGCTCGTTTATATCTGATTGATTGAGATAGCCCACGCCGATGCCGTTGGTATAATTGCCGTTGTACAGCAGGTCGTCAACCACGAATACTTCGGTGATGGTGTCGGTCACCAGCACGCCGTTGCGGTAGAGGTTAAACATATAATAATCCTCGGTGGGCGGATCCCATACGTAACATTTTACCTCCCATATTCCGTCCGGCCCCCAGTCGTCGTGAAACGCAAGGGCAATGCTGTCCATCTGACTGATGGGATATATATGCGACGCAGCAGAGTAGGTGTCGGTGCCGCCGATGGCTTCGGGCAAAAGGATGTCGAGCTGGTAATCGCTTCCGATGCGCCCGGCTACGTTCGGGTCGGTGAAATAATTGCCGGAGCCTGCAGGCGTTTCTGTGAGGATATATTTCTCTTCTGCGTTGCTGATGGTTACTTCAGCACCCGACACCCTTTTGGGAGGCTGGTTATCGAAATAGTCGGCGGTGGTGCTGAGCTTTACAAGATGCGCCGCGGTATCCGACGAAAAACGGGCGTCCACCACCAGTCGCGTATATTGCTGCTGGTCCAGGTTAACATCTATCTTTTCGGTGCATCCCGCCAAAGCAGCAACAAGTATTGCGAAAGCGATATATTTAAAAATTCTCGTTTTCGATGCGCTCGTATTTTGCCAAACGCAACTTCTTATATTGCTTTTTTGCATTTGAAAATTTGTCATTTGAGATTTATTTGTCATTGTTTTTATCTTTTGTAATTTCTGTTCGCATCATATTCATACCATTATCCTTTTTATTTGGGCTAAAGCCCGCTTATGATTATACAGCCTTCTGTCCCCGGCCTGAAGGCCGGGGTTAGTGAGCAGCAGGATGCATGGTTCATTATTTTCTTTCGGTTTAGGCGCTTCATTTTTAAAATTTAAAATTATAAGATATACTTGGTACCACCGAGAAGAGATAGGTCATCTCGGCGTAGGTCTGGTAGCCGCCGTCGCCGCTTTCCTGCACAAAATTGATGGCCCAGGGGTTTTTGCGTCCGTAGGCATTATATACCGAGAGGTTCCACTCGCCGTACCATTTGCGGTCGGGGTTCCGGCGCGGGCGCAAGGTCACCGACAGGTCGAGCCGGTGGTAGTCGGGCATGCGGTAGTCGTTGCGGTCGGAATAGATGGGCGCTACCACCCCACCCCACACCGCGCGACCTGTTGGAAAAGTAACGGGCAACCCGGTAGAATAAACCCAGTTAAGCCCGGCGCTCCAGCGTTGGCTTATATCGTAATTGATTACCACAGTGATATCGTTGGGCTTGTCGTAAGGAGCCACATATTTCTTCCCGTCGTTGATAGCTTCAATTTTACGTTCGGCTTTTGATAACGTATAACTAATCCAGCCGGTGAGATTTCCCTGCCTTTTCTGCACCATCAGCTCCAGGCCATAGGCCCGTGAACGGCCAAAACGCAGCTCTGCTTCCAGCTCCCGGTTGAGGAGCAACTGCGCGTGGTCTTTAAAGTCGATGGTGTTTTGCATGTTTTTATAATATACTTCAGCGGAAGCTTCAAACATGTTGTTATCAAAATTACGGAAATAGCCCAGCGCTCCCTGGTCGCTCACTTGCGGTTTCACATTGGGGCTTGCCGGAAACCAGATGTCGAGCGGCGTGCCGGCGGTAGAGTTTTGTCCGAGTTGCAAATATTGTATCGTTCGCGAATAGCTTCCCTTTACCGACGCCCGCTCGCTTAGCAAATACACAAAACCTATGCGCGGCTCCAGATGCGTATAAGTGTTGTAAACTTCGCCGGCGCGAATTGGCTCCCGCTCGACGATGTTATAATTTTCGTCGAAATGATAGAGTGTGTCGGCGCCCACATTTTGAAACATCGAAAACCGCAACCCATATTTTAGCGTAAGCAAAGCCCCTATCTTTTGCTCATTACTTGCATAAATTCCCGATTCGTACGCAAACTTGGATAGGATGTCGTAACTGTTCAGGAAAGTTTCGTCGCCGATGCCGCGCGCTTCGCCGGGGCTAAAAGTGTGATGGATGAGGCTTGCGCCAAAACGGATGGTGTTGTCGGTATTGAGAAACCAGGTGAAGTCGGCTTTGCCGCTGTAGTCGATAAGCTCCGATTTCCATTCAAAGGAGTTGGCCTCGCCTTCGGGAGTGCCCAGGCTATAGTCATAGCGCGAGCGCAGCAGGGTAAAATTGGAAAAGAGTTTTTTGCTAAAAAGATGATTCCAACGCAGGGTGAAGGTGCCGTTGCCCATATTCATACTTGCAAATTCATTTTTAAAAACATCGCGCCCCAGATAGGCAGAGAAAAACACACGGTTGTTTTCGTTGAAGGTGTGACTAATCTTAGCGTTCAGATCCCAAAAGAAGAGCTTGCTTCCCTGCAGGTCGTCGTTGCCAAAAAGCGGGATAAACAAGTCGGCATAGGTGCGGCGGCCGGAAACAATAAAGGAGGTATTCTCATCTGCTATCGGCCCTTCCAGAGTGAGACGGCTCGAGATAAGTCCGATGCCGCCGGTGGCTGCAAACTTTTGATTATTCCCATCCTTCATCCGCACATCGAGCAGCGACGACAGGCGGCCGCCATAGGCAGGCGGAATGTCGCCTTTGTAGAGTTTCACATCTTTGATGGCATCATTATTAAAAACCGAGAAAAATCCCAGCAGGTGGCCTGAGTTGTAAACGGTGGCTTCGTCGAGCAGCACCAGGTTCTGGTCGATGCTACCACCCCGCACGCTAAAGCCGGTGCTGCCTTCCGACACGGTTTTTACGCCTGGCAGCAATTGTATGGCGCGGATCACATCCGTTTCGCCAAACAAAGCCGGAATCTGGTCGATGGTTTTGGTCTCCATGCGCATCACGCTCATCTCGGCAGCGCGCACGTTGCGGTCGATGCGCTCGCCGCTGATCACCACTTCGTCGAGCTGCTGATCGACGGGCACAAGCCGCACATCGAGCGTGCGATCTATATCGAGCACCACTTTATGCTGCTGCGATTTGTAACCAATAAAAGAAAAGTTGAGCGTGTAATGTCCCGCCGGCAAACTCAAAGCATAAAACCCGTAAACATTGCTGCTCGCACCACTTTGGTTTTCGGTGATGTAAACGGTGGCGCCGATAAGCATTTCGCCGGTGCGGGCGTCGGAGATGTAACCGCTGATGTTGGGCTTCTTTACTTCACCATCCGGCTCTGCTGCCCTGCTGCACAGTGTCGAAAGAAGCGTCGCAAGCAGCAGGATAATTATTTTAAGATACATTTTCATAAATGAATTCGTAAGGTTTAGGTGGTTTCGATTGGATAGACTATCGACACAAAATCCGGTTACAACCCAAAGAGACAAAAATGGTGTTTTGTTGGAGATTGAAAGAAAACTGAACAATGTATTTGTCTTTTTTGTTGCAAAAGTGATTGATTTTCTGTGCGTAATGTTTTTTATCGATACATTCATTTTCAAAAAATCATCTTTTCAAAACGCACTGTTTTTAACAACATCATCCTACTTTATGAGTTTTCTTCGCATCATTCTTATTTTCGTGCTGATTGGATTTTCACTTTCCGCATCAGCCAACCCGACTGATCCGAAGACCGACACTGCAGGCACTACGCAACAAATAGAGTGGCTCATCCTGCACGGCAACAACAGCAACAATACCAACCTCGACTCGGCGCTTTACTACTCCAATCAGGCCGTAAAAATTGCGGAAGCAGCAAATCACTTTTTGCAAGGCAACAGCTACTTAACCCTCGGACGCACCTGGGCCAACCACACCGTTGCCGATTCGGCAGAGAAATATTTTAATAAAGCCCTTTTATTTTTTAAAAATCAAAATGATAGCATCGGCATCGCGCGGGCTATCAGCAAACTTGTGTTTGTCGAAAGTTTCTTGCGCAGCAATTACGAGCGTGCCATGGAATATGGTTATCAAAGTCTTGACATCTGGGAAAAAACCGGCAATACAAGCGGCCTGGCAGCGGCATACAACGACCTGGCCGGAATTTTTCAGGTGCAAAAACGTTATGATGCTTCCAATGAAATGTTGCAAAAAGCTATTGCATTAATACAGCAGCAAACCGAACCAAACCAGGGCGAGCTTGCGTATGGATTGTCGATGCTGGCGCAAAACCACATGTATCAGCATCAGTTCGACACCGCATTGTTTTACAACCAAAAAGCCATCGACATTTACAACCAACTAAATCAGCAGGTGAGTCTGGCGGTTGAGTACAACAATCGTGGCAACATGTTCAAGCTTGCCGGGCGATACGACGAAGCTATTGAGTCTTACAAACACAGTCTGAAGCTGGCTACCGAAAGTAAGTTTAAGACCATCAGGTCGGCGCTGTTTGCCAACATCGGCCATGTTAAACTGCTTCAGGGCAACTATTCCAAAGCCCTGCCCTACACCCTGAACGCCGTACAAATGATGGAAGAGGCCGGCATGGAGGGAAACCTGGTAGAGAATTACACCCATCTGGCCGCCATTTATGCTGCGCTGGGGCGCAATGGTCAGGCTTATCGTTATCAACAAAAGGCAATGGCAATAAATGACAGCCTCTTCTCGATAGAAAAAGAACAGATCATGGCCGAGATGGCAGCGCGCTACGAAAGCCGGGAGCAGGAAAAGGAGATCGCCACACAGCGTGAACAACTGGCACAGCAAGAAAAAATGCAACGCTTAAGCTGGTATATCGGAGGGCTGATGGTACTGGTATTATTGTTACTCACCGGAATTGCGCTGGGCTTGCGCCATCGGATACGATTTATTAAAAAAGCCAAGGCTGCTATTGAAAAAGAAAAAGAGCGCTCCGAAAAGCTGCTGCTCAACATCCTGCCTGCTGCCGTTGCCGAAGAGCTAAAAGAAAAGGGGACGGCACAGGCGCGCATGTATGACGAGGTGACCGTGCTGTTCACCGATTTTAAAGACTTTACCATTGTGGCCGAAAAAATGAATGCCCAGGATTTGGTGGCAGAAATACATTACTGTTTTAAAAAGTTTGATGAGATCATCACCAAATATGGAATAGAGAAAATAAAAACCATCGGCGATGCCTACATGTGCGCCGGCGGGTTGCCCGTGCCAGGCAGCACGCACGCGCAGGATGTGGTGATGGCAGCTTTGGAAATTCAGGAATTTATGAGAACTGAAAAAATTACCAGAGAGAAAAATAATCTGCATTTTTTCGAGCTGAGGGTGGGAATCCATACCGGCTCTGTGGTAGCCGGCATTGTGGGTATCAAAAAATTCCAGTACGACATCTGGGGCGACACAGTGAACACTGCCCATCGGATGGAAACAAGCTGCGAACCCGGAAAGGTCAACATTTCACAATCAACCTACGAAAAGATTAAACGGCAGTTTAAATGTATCCCACGCGGAAAAATTGCTGCCAAACACAAAGGGCTTATCGCCATGTATTTTGTGGAAGAGTTGATAAAATGATCCTCTGCTAACGATAAGAAAGGCCACAGCACCAACAATAAACCTCCTAAAAATGCGTAATCTGCAAAGAAAAAACAGGCTTGTGCCGCTAAGAAATTTCACATGATCCGACGTATTATTCCCATTCTGATATCCTTTTCGCTGGCACTGCTGCTCGTGCTTTCTGCCTGTCGCAAAGACGACACCATCAACAAAAGCCCCTCGGTGCGACTTGAGTTTTCGTCGGACACATTGATCTTCGACACCGTTTTTACTTCCATAGGCTCCATCACCGAACAGATTCGCGTGCGCAATACCAGCGATGAAAAAATCAATATTTCGCGCATAAAACTTGCCCGTGGCGCCGAATCGCGCTACAGCATCAACGTGAACGGCATGGCAGGCAACGATTTCCAAAACATCGAAATCCGCGGCAACGACAGCATCTACATCTTCGCCAAAGTTACCATCAACCCCAACGATGCCACCGCTCCTTTTGTCATCACCGATTCCATCGTTTTTGATATCAATGGCAACCAACAGGATGTCGATCTGGTGGCCTGGGGGCAAAACGCACACTACATCCTCTGGGACACCGACCGCCCCAATCTGCCACGCTACAAAATTGTGGCCGGCGAAGGCATCGATACTACCTGGACTAATGAACTTCCCATCGTTGTTTATGGCTATGCCGTAGTTGATTCTACCGGCAGCCTCACCATCAATGCCGGCACAAAAGTGCATTTTCATAATGGCTCCGGATTGTGGATTTATAAAGGCGGCTCCCTTAAAGTACTGGGAACACAGGAAGAACCCGTTTATTTCCAGGGCGACAGGCTCGAATCGTTTTATGCCGATCTGCCCGGACAGTGGGACCGCATCTGGATAAACGAAGGCGCAGTAGATAATGTGATTAATTACGCTGTGATTCGCAATGGGTTTATCGGTTTGCAAGCCGAAACGCTTCAACAATACATGGGCAACCAACTGACGCTCAGCAACACCGTCATCGAGAATATGTCGGGCGCGGGCATCCTCACGCGCTATTATGTGATTGCCGCGCAAAACTGCGTTATCGCCAACTGCGGGCAATATGCGCTGGCACTCACCCTGGGCGGCGCTTACGACTTCCGGCACACAACCATTGCCAACTACTGGAATTATGGCGTGCGCAACACCGCTTCGGTATATCTCAACAACTATTTCCTCGACGAAAACTACCAGCCCGTAGCCTATCCCTTTGAGGCTTATTTCGGCAACAACATAATGTATGGCAGCCAACGCAACGAGCTGGTGATCGACGACACAGTGGCCGAATTTAAATATACTTTCGACCATTGCCTGATCAAAACAGAGATAAACATTGCGCAGGATTCTAATTTTATAAATAGTTTTAAAAACAAAGACCCGCTCTTTGTGGATTACCGCGCTAACGACTATCGCCCCGACAGTCTGTCGCCAGCCATCGGTGCCGGCGATCCCGGCGTGGCAGCCACTGTTCCCTTCGACATCAACGGGGTGTCGCGCACCGAAAGCCCCGACCTGGGCGCCTACCAGTGGGTGCCTACTATTCCGCGGAGGAGATAGCACAAGGAGAGAGAGTTTTCTGATCATTTAAATTTCCCGGCCATAAATGGCCGGGCTAAGGATTCAGAGAAATTGAATCAGAGAAATTGCTATAAATGGCCGGGCTACGGATGCTCACAATAAACCCTTACGATAGAGAGAGACACTGCTTCGTTTTTTTATAAAAAAAGCTTGCTTGCGATGGATAATAGAACAAATAATTTCGATACATTTGTTCCGTAATAGATGGCTGATACTCAAAATGAGGGGAATGGCATTTATTGTAACCTATTATTCATCAAAAAAGAAAGGGCTTTTATGAAAAATCTATTTACAACTAAAACAGTTTGGATTGCTTTGATTGTGTTTCTTATCAGCAATCTTATGCAGGCACAGCCGCAGGGCGAATTCATCGCTACTGTTGGCAGTGCCGACAATGTGAAGAAAATCATCCTTCTCAACACACAGGATGGTACACTCATGTATGATGATTACATCATACTTACCAACTTTGGGCCCGGGACTGTGAAGCACGTTATACGTGTACAGGACGAGCTTTGGGTATCTGACCAGACCAAAGACAAAGTATATCGGATGAGTTTAACAGGTGACTCGCTGGGAGTAATTGGCGAAAGCGGTCTGGACAATTTGCGGGGCATGAACATTATCAATGGGCAGGTATGGCTGGGCAATGCAGGCTCTAACAATGGAGCGCCGGGTTATGCTGTAGTACAAATCGGACTTAACGGCACCATCATGGGCAACTTCCAGGTGAATGGCAGCCCGTGGATGTTTTTGCCTTACGCTGGCAACCATGCCCTTGTCAGCCTGTCGGATGCCGAGGGTAATCCGTCGCAAATTGCCGAATACGACCTGAATGGTAACTTCGTTGAATCCTGGAATGTGCCCGGTGAGATAAAATTTATCCAACAAATTTCTCAAACCGCCAATGGCAATTATCTGGCCGCTTCATTTTCCACGGGCACATATCCTTCAGGCATTCACCTCTACAACAGCCAGGGCAACTACCTGCAGATAATTGGCGGAACTTCCGGTGGCGGCGCCAGAGGCTGCATAGAACTGGGAAACGGGAATATACTGTGGACCAACGGCCAGGGCATTCATCTTGCCGATGTAACGGCCGGTACCAGCACGCTGATCTACGATGGTAGCTTTCAGTTTCTCGAGAAAATAACATTTGAGCCAGCGCCCGTCCTTGATCCGCCCACCAATCTTATGGCACAGCTTGATGGCAACACTGTTACATTAAGCTGGGATGCTCCGCCACCTACCGACCTTACCGGGTTTAAAATTTACCGCGACGAAGAGTTTCTGGCAGAAGTAGCTCTTGCGCCAACCACCTACGTGGACGAAGCTGTGCCGGCGGGTACGCATATTTATGGCGTATCGGCGGTGTATACCAATGGCGAATCACCCAAGGCCGGCCCGGTGATGATTACCATCGAGGGAGCCATTTATAAAATTCAGGGATTTGTCCGCGACGCCTACACCAACCTCTCCATCAGCGATGCCTGGGTAAGCACCACAAATACCGACAACGGAACCATCACCGCCGCAACACCCTTTGGCGCTCACTATGTACTCTGGCTCAGCGCCGGCACCTATAATCTTACCTGTACCGCTCAAGGCTACCTCAGTGAGACCACCGAAAACCTGGTGATCGAAGGCCAGTTGGTGTACAACCACGACTTCTACCTGCAGCCCACAACCGATGAACTGGCTACGGGAGTTTCCGGCAAAACGGCTACAACTGTACAGATTTACCCCAACCCGGCAAGAGATCACCTTACCGTAATGGGCAAGGATGTAAAAATTGTAGAAATCAGCAACCAGGAAGGCTGCTTAATGATCCAAAGCCGCCGCTCATCCGACAATCAAAAAATCGACCTTAGCACGATTCCGCCAGGTTTGTATTTTATCAAAATCCAAACAAACACCCAAACCATCATTCAAAAACTTATTGTGAAATAACATCGCATGACAGGTACTACAAGCAAAAACCCGCAATACAATGAGATCGCGGGTTTTTTTAACCTTTTTGCCACCAACGCCCTATCCTGGATACTTTTCTGGCACCATCAAGAATAGACATTTTTGGAAGCTGCTCTATCACGGTGGTAGTTCTGAAAAAGAACTGTCCGCTAATTCTCACAAATTCGGCGAATTAACTCGAATTTGGATTTTCAGCTTTGCCTCTATGACCCCATCGTTCAGCTTTAATATGACCTCATCACCAGCGCTAATAAGACCTCATCCCCCAGCCCCTTCTCCTTAAGTAGAAGGGGAGCGCCGGCGCACTGGCCGCTGCTGTGGATAATCCTGGACGCTTGAAGAAAAGCCGGCGTACAAGTCGCTGCTGGTGGATGATTTTGGATGGAAGAAAATGATGGAAGGTTGCGGAATAAAAACCTTATCTCCAATCATTTAACCTTAGTGAAAAAATAGCACATCTCGCAACAACCTTATTACCTTATCAATTGCTACAAATTCGTGTGAATTGGCTTAATTTGTTGTAATTCGTGAATTCTCTTGATTATCCGCAAATTTGATGACTTCATTCACCAACCGGGCGCCAGCACACAGTCCGCTGCTGTGGATGATTTCGGGCGAAGGATGAAATTCTTTATCCTCCAAAAATCAATAACCAATAGTACCATTAATTTTCTACTTTTGAAAACTTAAATAAATGACAGCAATGGCGAGTCCTGAACAGAAACGACCTTTTGATTTCCGGCAGCGCATTGGCAGCTTTGGCTATGCCTTTAGAGGTTTACGGTATTTGTTGGCAACGCAACACAATGCGCGCATGCATCTGGTGGCCACGATTTTGGTCATTGCAGCGGCTTTTTATTTCGGTTTGGCTGCCGCCGAATGGATTTTGCTGCTGATCGTCGTCGGGATGGTGTGGGCTGCCGAAGCCATCAACACTGCGCTGGAATTACTAATTGATCTGGTGTCGCCGCAAAAGCATCCGCTGGCCGGGCGCGCCAAAGATGTGGCCGCAGCAGCAGTGCTTATCACCGCCATCATTGCAGCTTTGGTGGGTGTGATCTTATTTGCACCCCACGTTATAAATAGGTTTTTTTAATCTGATTATTAATAAATAAATAAGAAATGAAAATCATTGCCGAAAGCGGATCCACCAAGACAGACTGGGTGATTGTAAAGAACCAGACCGAAACAATACGGCTTACCACGGGCGGTTACAATCCCAACTACTTTCCGCCGTCGGCGCTGGAGCAGTCGCTGGCAGAGTTTGCACACCAACTGGACGCGGCGCAGGTGGCCTCGATACATTTTTATGGCTCCGGCTGTTCTACGGAAGCTTCTCAAAACCTGGTAAGCGAAATTCTGAAAAAGCAGTTTGCGGCAGCGCAAGCCGAAGTGCACCACGATTTGTTTGGTGCGGCGCGCGCGCTCTTTGGGCGTGGCAGCGGCATTGCTTCTATCCTGGGCACCGGCTCCAGCAGTTGCGTGTTTACGGATGGAGCCATTACCGAAGCGTTGCCATCGCTGGGCTATCTGCTGGCCGACGAAGGTAGTGGCGCCGATATTGGCAAGCTGCTGCTGAACGCATATTTTAAAAACGAACTACCGACTGCTGCGCAACAAGAATTTGAAAAAGAATATGCCGCCGAGCTACAGGATTTTATCCCGCGCCTCTACGCGCGCCACGACCCGGCCAGTTTCATCGCCTCTTTTGTTCCTTTTGTGGTAGCCCGTCGCCAGGAAGATTTTGCGCAAAAGCTGGTGCGCAAAGCTTTTGATAATTTCTTTGATGAAATCATTACCAAATATGAAAAAGCAGGGAGCTATCCTTTGGGATTTGTAGGCTCGATAGCGCATCTCTTTGCCGACACCTTACTCGAAACAGCTACCAAACGTGGCATGCACGTCAGCACCATCATCCGCAAACCCATCGACGCGCTGGTGAAGTTTCACTCGGCGTAGCTGCGCAGTGAACCTGAAATGGATTTGACTACAACAAAACCTTGTTGGAAAATCTGTCTTGTTTACAGCATTTTGGGGATCAATTAAAAGATTGATTGAAAAACCAGAACATTTAAAAAATACGGGGGCTTTGATAAAATGACGGTAAACCCCAATCTCCCGATCCTAAAAAGTTAATAATTCTTAATTTCCCCGACTTAAACAAATTGTTCTTGCATTTATCAAATTTTTTTATTTAATTTCGCCTGGATTTGTAAGTTTGAATGCGCATGATCGAATTTAAATAAATTTTTTATTCATCTTAAAAACAAAAACATTTATGAAAAACTTTACAAAATTCACCACACTGCTGTTGGTACTATTTTTCACCAACAGCCTGATCAGTCAAACTCTGGAAAGCCCTTGGGCTTTGTATCCAAGAGAATGGAGACTAAATGACAACCCACCAGTAGTAAATATCTTACCGGGAGCTGATGCAAATTACACTGGCTCATACGTTGACGCCAACGCTGCCTATGATTCAAATAGAGACTTGCTTTTTTACATATTTGGCGAGAACCTGTATGATAAAAATGGACGGAACATAGGATATATTCCGATTTGTGCTGAAATTTTGCCAGAAATTAACATTGTTCCTGTGCCAAGTAGCAATCCTCCTGTGCCAAGTAATCAGTACTATGTAATTTATGCAACTACCTGTTCACCCTCACCTTCACGTGTTTATTATTCAATCGTAACATGTGCGAATAACTCATGTCAAATTTCCAGTACTGGAAATCTGATTGCTGAACATGCTGGAGGAAATCTTGTGGGCATTGCAGTTTCTCCCCTGATGCCCGACAATAGTCACCGCCTATACATATCCGCAAGGGATGGTGTAAAACGATATAAGATTAGCACTAACGGAATTATTTTTATTGAAACTATTTTAAATTCTTCGTCTGAAAAATATCAAACCCTACAATTAGAATTATCCACCGACACTAAAAAACTTGCTTGGGGTAGTGTATTTGTCTATGGGTCAGGCTATGATTGTAGCAGGCTCAGCATCATCGAATTGAATCAAAATGGAAGTTATGCTTCTGATTATTCAATACAAATAGCCGATGGGGTTTATAATCCAAATAAAAGTGCAGTAATCTCGGGTGTAGAGTTTTCGTATGACAATACAAAGGTATATGTTTCAATACAAGGAGGAACCACATCAAGCCCATTCGGCGGATTGTTCTGCTATAATTTTAACACACCCGAAGTAACCAGCCTTATTTACGACGACTATAGTACTACCCACCTTCAAAAGGATGCAAAAGGGAACATTTATGCTATTGCAAATGATAGGAAAAATTTGGGAAAAATTAATACCTTAGAAAACACCTTTACTGCTTCATCAATCTCGCTTAACACATACAGCAACGGGTTATTTATAATGAGTATTAATTCATTACCAGATCTAATAGATCATTTTGATCTTGAAGCAACTATCAGCATTGTACCTGAATCATGCGCTAATACCTATGATGGGGAGGCTACGGTAATAGTAAACGGTGGAGTTTCTCCCTACACTTATTTATGGGATGACCCTCTTGGGCAAACTACGCCTACAGCTACCGGTCTAACTACCAAAACCTATCATGTTACCGTAAGCGATGCCTTGGGTAACTCAGTTACTGTAGAAGCAAATGTTCCTACCAATCCGCTGCTATTCACACACATTGGCGACATAGATGTTGTTACCCAACAGACTTTTTCGGGGTTTGCTGCTATCGATGGTAACATCCAGGTTCTTGATGGTGGCTCGCTTACACTAGATGGACAAATAGAGTTTAATGCCAACAAAGGCATCATTGTAAACGCGGGAGGGACATTGATAATAAATAACAATTCAACAATCTCAGGCCTCACCGCTTGCGGCAACAATTTTTGGGATGGTATTGCTATTAAAAATGACGCTGACATTGTCATCAATGGGAGTTTTACTTTAAGCCGTGGCGATCTGATTTTGGAACCTGGTGCAGTTGTAAACCTTAGTCAAAAAACGATTGCATTGAAAGACAACAAAATAATAATCAAAAGTAGTGAGGGAAGTTTATCCGGGGCTAAACTTACTTTAAATGCCAGCACCCTTACCACAAATGGAACTGACACATGGAAAGGGATTGAAGTTTGGGGAGATGAAGATAAAGCGCAACTGCCCGACATCTATGGCAATTACTATCAGGGATTTCTGGAAATGAAAAATCTCTCTTTAATCGAAAACTCGCTTGATGGAATAGAGTTGTGGAAACCCGCAGACTACACAAAAACTGGCGGAATAATCAAAGCTTACAACAGTACTTTCCGCAATAATGCAAAACCCATTCATGCGCTGCTGTACCCTAAATTTTATTCTGCAGAATTTATTAAATGTACATTCGAAATTACGGATGGCTATCACGGAGCAGCAACATTTTACAAGCATATCGACCTAAATCA
>Ga0265293_10004171_pt1 | contig 25780 bp, 24 predicted proteins | sample Munlanlewell138R_FD_192505 | JGI IMG/M metagenome (GOLD analysis project Ga0265293, IMG submission 192505) | Leachate microbial communities from a municipal landfill in Southern Ontario, Canada - Leachate well 138R | ecosystem: Engineered > Solid waste > Landfill > Unclassified | place: Canada...
AAACATAGTATATTGCAATACATGTATAACATAAGAAAGATCACACATTGCCAACATTACTGTAAACCTACATTTCGTATTTTATGATCAAATTATTAATTTGAGGCTTAAAAAGTCATTGACTGTGAAATATATAGTAAGTAATTAAATAGGTGTTAAAACTATATAAGAATAATATCAAAAAAGAATTAGATGAGTCTTAAATAACTAAGATTGATATAGTAACAGATAAAAACAATATGTAATGTCCTAAAAACGTTATCGAAATAATTAAATCCCAAATCATAGTGTGTTTAACTTGTATAATGAATCACTAGATACTATAATTATAAAACTAAAAACAATTTTAAATGGATGGTTCATGTCAAAGATCGTATCCTTTCACCTTCAAAAAGGAGGTGTTGGTAAGACTACAATCTCTGGTACTCTCGCTGCTCAATCTGCATTAGACGGATACAAGACTCTATTAATAGATGTCGATCCACAAGGTAATGCATCTTCTTGGTTTGTTCAAAACAAGTTAACGTATGAGCTCGCAGATGTCTTACAGGGGCATTGTTACTACAATGAAGCGATCTTGCCTATAGAGAAGGTCCCAAACCTCTATATCTTGCCTACATTTGGCATTGGTGGAGGTTTAAAGCTCTATGCTGAAACTAAAATTTCGGATGAACCGTATGTTATTCAGGATTTAGTGGGCGAACTCATACAAGAATATGATCGAGTAATACTAGATTTATCACCTGGACTTGGTAAATTAGAGCGTTCAGCTCTTATTGCTAGTGAAGAAATCATTACTCCAATGACTCCAGAAATATTTAGTCTCGACGGCCTTGAAATCTTTATTGAAGAATTATCTAAGGTTAAAAAGAATTTACGGAGCAAAGTTCAACATGACAAAGTTATCATAAATTCTTTTGACGGAAGAATTAAACAACATAAAGACATTTATAATGCTGCATTATCTGGTCACTATAAAGTATATAGAATACCTGTTGATCCAGTATTTAGAAAGGCACAGGAGAAAAATACAGCTCCTCAATTATTTAAACACCGGGGTAGAGGTTTAAAACCCCAAACAATAGAAGCAATACAAGAAATATATCGAGGATTATGGAGTTAAACATGGCTTTAAAAAGAGACGAAGAAGTAATTAAAGATCAAGAATCAGTAAGCGTACAAAAAACTAAAGAGTTGTTCAAAAAAGATTCTCGCCCAAAAAAAGAGAAAAAGGTTCTTACTACTTTCTCTATTGAACCTTCCTTCAAAGCTGAGCTTGAAGAGATGTTTGCCGATATGGGTCTTGGTTGGGCAGCTGGGATTCGTTTCGCCTTGAAAGAATATATAAAAAAGTGGTCTGACTAATAACTTACTATATTGAAATGCATTGCTTTTATTGTTAGCCATACAAAACTACATAATAAAACTATCACTATGAACTAAAACCATATTACTTGGATAATAATATAATGTTATATAACTTAGAATTAAATAAAAACTAATTAAAACAAGAGTATAAATATATAAAAACATATCTAACTAATATGTCAATACTGATAGAGCGCTACATAACCAAATATATAAAACTATTTAAATGATATAATACTTATATACATAAGGAGGGAAAATAATAACGAAATATATTGTATTAAAAAGTAGTTATATCACTATAAAATAGTAATGGGCTAAAGAAGTATTAAACATGCCACTATGTTATTTTATATACATTTCGTTACACACATTCCTATATGCAACCAAATTGATCTCAATGGATATATCCATAATTTTAATTCAATTAATGTAATTGCCTATTTTAAAACTCATTAAAAAAATATTAGAAATATATACATTAAAACATATAACAATAGAAAGATAATATAGAACTATATAACTAATAGTATGAAAACAATGTATAAGCTATATGAAAAGACTATATAGTAATAGCTGAGTTGTATATTAAAGACTCTTAAAACATATTGTTTTACAATCGAAATAGCAGCTCATCATATCCAGGGAAAGGCCAAGCTCGTTTATCTGTATAGATTTCTAACACATCAGCATGGGATCTTAGTTGGTTCATTGTTTCCAATACTTCATCTCTATAAAACAAAGCTTGTTTCAAAGGAGTATCTGATAACGTTAATGCTTCAGCAATCTTAATGTGAAGTTTCTCACCCGTCTCAATTGCTGCATTTAAATGCTCAGATAACAACGATGCAATCTCTGTGAGAGATGTGGTATTGAAGTTAAATTTCTGTTGGTTTTCTAAATCAGTACATAATTCGGATATATAGCGTGTTACCGCTGGTGTTATTAATCTTCTTGTAAGTTCCACCATGACGCCAGCTTCGATGTTAACTTGCTTAGAGTAAATTTCTAAATAGACTTCCAAACGAGAGCGTAACTCTTCTTCATATAAGATTTTATGTTTTTCCAACATTTGGATGTTTTTAGGCTCTATTAATTGCATTAAAGCATCAACAGTATTTGTTACTTCAGTTAACCCTCTTTTGGCTGCTTCATCTTTCCACTCTTGAGAATATCCATTGCCATTAAATATAATTCTCTTATGGTTCGTATATTGTTCTTTAATAATTTCGATAGCAGTTTTATGTGGGTCTTTAGATGCTTCTAATCGTTCTGCTACATCATAGAACACATCAGTTACTGCAGCATTGAGCATGGTATTTGGTCCTGATAGTGATTGAGATGAACCAACCATTCTGAATTCAAATTTATCCCCAGTAAATGCAAATGGACTTGTTCTATTTCTATCGGTCATATCTTTAGGGAGACCAGGAAGTGCATTTACGCCAACTTTGAGAATTTGACCATCACGTTTTTTATACGGAACATCTTTACTCAAGTGCTCTAAGATTTCGGTAAGTTGTTCTCCTAAGTATACTGAGATGATAGCTGTAGGAGCTTCATCTTTACTAAGACGATGATCATTAGCAGCAGTCGCAACCGATGAGCGCAGTAGTGGTGCATACATATCTACGGCTTTTATTAAGCTTGTAAGAATAAGGAGAAATAAGAGGTTCTCTTCAGGACTATCGCCTGGTGTTAAGAGGTTTTGGCCTGTATCGGTAGAAATGGACCAGTTATTGTGTTTTCCTGAACCATTGACACCAAAAAAAGGTTTTTCATGTAATAACGCTTTCATGTTGTGTCTACGAGCTACTGATTTTAAAATTCTCATCAATAATTGGTTTTGGTCAGTGGAGACATTAGCAACATCATATATAGAAGCAACTTCAAATTGTCCAGGAGCAACTTCTTTGTGTTGCGTTTTTGAAGGTATGCCGACTTTCCATAGCTCAATATTTAAATCGTTCATAAATAACGTGACGCGGTCACTAATTGAGCCATAGTAGTGGTCATCAAGCTCTTGACCTTTAGCTGCTAAATTACCAAAAAGTGTTCGTCCTGTAAGACGAAGATCTAATCGTTCATCGTAGAATTTACGGTCGACTAAAAAGTATTCTTGTTCTGGACCTACATTCACTATGATATGTTTTGCTTCACTATGACCAAGTGCATGAAGAATACGTAATGTTTGGCGCTCTAATGCATCACAGGAGCGTAGTAGGGGAACTTTCTTATCTAAAGCTTGTCCGTTATAAGAGAAAAATGCTGTTGGGATGTATAAGGTGTTTACACCTTCTACTTCTCTAATAAATGCAGGAGAAGAGGTATCCCACGCAGTATATCCACGAGCTTCAAATGTTGTTCTTAATCCCCCGTTAGGAAAGGAGGAGGCATCCGATTCGCCTTTCATAAGTTCTTTGCCAGAAAAATCTAACATTAACTCTCTTTTATGATCAAAGTTAATGAAACTATCATGTTTTTCTGCAGTATTACCAGTAAGTGGTTGGAACCAATGGGAGTAGTGGGTAACTCCTTTTTCAAGTGCCCATTGCTTCATAGCTGAAGCAACTGTTTCGGCAACTTCTGGACTCATCTCTTGGTTACCTAAACGAATAGAGAGTAACTCTTCATAGATATTTGGGGGTAGAAGTCGCTTCATCGCCTCATCATTAAAGAGATTAGATGCATAGATATCTACGATAGAAACGTGCTGTTCTTCGTGTTTAGTAACCATCAATATACTCCTGTTGTTGTTGGCACAGTATAGTCATTGATAGATGTTATTGCAATATACTCAAGAAGTTAGATGGTGATTCTCTTAATGAATATCGATGTAGCGCTCACACCAACATACAGTAATAGTGTCACAATGATCCCAGCTATGATTACTCCCAAAGAAACAGCTAAGATACTTTTTCTTTTTTCTAGGCCGAAGATCCAAGCTCCTAGTGTACCAGTCCACGCTCCAGTGATTGGCAAGGGAACTGCCACAAACAACATAATTCCTACCCACCCATAGGAGTGAACTTTATCGTGAAGTCGTTCTCTTGTGCGTTCTACTGTCCGATCAAAAAGGCGGATATACCAATTAAATCGACTATAAAAGATGTTGTGAATAAAAGTAAGAAATAGATAAGCAATAGGACTTACCGCAATATTTATGAGTGTACCTATCAAAGCTGCTTCTAAAAGAGGAATTCCTTGTGCGTAGGCATACGGAATGGCTCCTCGCAGTTCACTAATTGGAGCCAAAGCTAATATCACAGTTATCAGATAATTCGATATACTCAACTTATTACCCAGTTCTCTTTTCAATAGTAATGGCATCAACAGGACACACTTCGTGACAACAATAACATCGGATGCAATGACGGTAGTTTACCACAACTTTCTTGTTTGCATCCAAATGAAGTGTTTGAGCAGGACAAATAGTGACACATTTGCCACAACCAATACATATATGTGGATCGAATAGGGGTCTTGGCTCTTTCTGAGCCTTCCGTTTTCCAAAGTATCTTACTAATGGTAAAATATTTAATAAGTGAAAGTCAGATCGTTTTTTCTCTATATCTATCCGCTTATAATCTTCTACAATAAGATCATGAGCATGTAAAAGGGGGTATGAGATATCTTCAATTGCTCTCCACTTGGTGAGTTTACGAGATAGCAACTCCCATGTAAGAGGAATATCTAACGGATTGTGCCCCATGATAATGGCTTGAGATGCATCGAGGGCTGTAGCATCAGTGGAGGCAAGAAGCAATCCCATATGACGAGGGAGCCCCGCAGCGGGACCTGGTCCTTCCATGGCAATAACTGCATCCATGAGGGCAAAGTCTGGTTTCACAACCTCATAGACACCGCTTAACATCTTTGAGAACGCTTCACGAGAAGGGTAGCGTAAGTGGCATGCGCTTTTATGAAGACCAACCACACAACCAAAAAGGTTTTTCACAGCTCCAGTGACATACATCAGTTGATGTGTTTTCATCTTTGCAACACTAAAGGTGAGATCTACCTCATCTAGAAGGTTTGGAAAAGGGAGCTGTAAGCGCCTCACGCCAGGGACTTTCTTCATTGAATAATCGCTTTGAAAAGAGGCCCATGAGACCTCTTCTTGTTCAATTACCTCAGCAATCTTTGATGTTCTGGGAAGAAAGTGGGGGCCTGAAATTCCAGGACTATCTCCTACGTAGATCTTTTTGACACCCTCTTCTTTAAGATATCGTATAAGAGCACGTAGTACTTCACTACGAGTGGTGAGTGCTTTGTCAGGGGGAGCATCACTTAAAATATTGGGCTTTAAGAGAACTGTTTTATTAGAGACATCAGGCATCTTTGCAGAGGTGCAAATTTTTTTAACTGCCTCAAACAGTTGATCATCTTCGTAGGTATTACACTCAGTGATTGCTACATCGATCACGATATTCTCCTTAATAAAGATGCATACAGTGGACCACGATTATCACTTGTATCGGGTAATATCATAGAGCCGTGTTCTAAAGCTTCACTATAGGGGAGGTCGAACTCTACTTCAAAGAAGCGACCTGGACGCCGAGTGTGTAACTTTTTAATGACTTCTTGATTTTCATGAACTGAAATTGAGCACGTACTATACAGTATATGTCCACCAACTCTTACTGCATCTAAAGCTGCAACCAACATAGCAAATTGTTGTTGAGCGAGTCTTTTGGTTCGTGATGGACTCCATTGAGAGAGAGCTTTGGGATCTTGAATAACATGTCGCTCACTAGAGCATGGGGCATCTAACAAAATAGCATCATATGCATCTGTTTCATACAATGACCATTTTGTAGCGTCATGGCTTGTGACTTTCACTAACATGCGATGTTCTTCATGTAAGTGGTCGTTCAATACTCGGTGTAAACGGGCACGACGACTACTGGAACGATCATTGGCTGTGAGCGTACCACTTTTACCTAAAGAGGTGGCTAACACGAGTGTCTTCCCTCCAGGGGCAGCACACATATCAAGTACATCGTCTTTTGGTTGTATTGGCAGTAGTGAGGCTACTAACACTGAAGCTTCATCTAAAAAATAACTTTTGGTAAGATTTTTTGAATACTCTATAGGTTTGGATGTCTCTAAAAGGGAGTGTTTTAACGATTCCCAACGTGAGCCATACATGCTTCGATAAAAGTTGTCAAACTCGGTAAAAGATCCCATACCAAAAGAGCATAACCTAGCTCCTTCACAGTGTCTAGAAGTTCACTAAAAATCCAACAGCAAAAAGGACACTAGCTGCAAATACAAAGAGGTGCCATACCACATGCGAATATCTCTTCTTTCGTGCATAAAAGATCACTCCACTGGTATACGTTAATCCAGCTGCGACGATATATCGAGTAAGAGAAGAGGGGATGAAAGGGACAACATCACCCCAAAACAGGAGAATCATCCACCCCATAGCTACGTAAAAAGCTACTTCCAATATTTTAAACTTCCCCCAAAAAAAGGCACTAAACAGCATTCCTCCAAAAGCAATGAGCCACATAATTAATGTAAGGAGATGAGTTTTAGGAGAATCTACAAACAGTAATATAGGGGTGTATGTGGAGGCAATCAGTGAATAAATATTTACATGATCTAAAAGTCGAAATACCTTTTTGGCTAATGAGTGATTAAGCATATGGTAAAAAGTTGAACAGGTAAATAAAAAGAACATCCCAAGTCCATATACTAAAAGCCCAATGAAGGTATTGATATGAGCATAAGAAGCTTTTTGTGTGATAACGATAGCCATAAAAACAAGCGCAAACAAAGAACCTGCTAGGTGGGTATACCCATTGAGTCGTTCAGTGTGAGAGGTTTGTTTGTTGTGTAGGGTGATACTCTGATCGACCCATGTCAGTATTTTTGTCATAACGCAATCGTAAAGAAACTGCCTCGGTGCGACAATAGCATTGATACACTAGTGAAGTAAAAGAGAGTTAGTAGTTACTTTCCACTATTTGATGATGTGGTTAAGAAACTGCTGTGTTCTTTTATTAGAAGGGTTATGAAAGAGATTTTGAGGAGTATCAATTTCAATAATCTCACCAGCATCCATAAAGACAACCCGATCGGCCGCAGCTGAGGCAAATCCCATCTCGTGACTTACAATAAGCATAGTCATCCCACTTTTTGCTAAAGAGAGCATCACATCTAAGACCTCTTTAATCATCTCAGGATCAAGGGCACTTGTTGGTTCATCAAACAACATAATCTTAGGGCTCATTGCCAATGCTCGGGCAATAGCGACACGTTGTTGTTGTCCACCGCTGAGTTTGTTAGGATAACTTTCGGCTTTATCAGAGAGACCTACCCGTTTAAGGAGACTTGAAGCTAATTCATAGGCTTCTTCTTTATTCATCCCTTTCACACGCATAGGGGCGAGGGTGATATTCTCAGTCACAGTCAGATGAGGAAACAAATTAAAGTTTTGAAATACCATCCCAACTTCTTCACGAATCTTTCGAATATCGGCTGAGGTGCTGGTAATCTCTTCTCCATCGATAAAGATCTGTCCACTTGTGGGAATTTCTAACATATTAACACTTCTAAGGAGAGTCGATTTACCACTACCTGAAGGGCCAATTATCACAACGACTTCCCCTTTTTGTACCTCTAAAGAGGCATTATTCACTGCATGAAGCGTCTCTTTGTGGTGGATATAATAATCTTTACATAAATTTACAATGTTAATTCGTGTCATGACGATGTAACCTCTCTTCTAAGATTCCCACTAAGCGAGAGAGCATGAGGGTAATAACAAGATACACTAAAGCGACAATAAACATCGTCTCAAGTGATAAAAACGTACGAGCAATGTACTCTCGTCCTTTTCGTAATATGTCGGTCAAAGCAATAGTTGAAACAAGAGAAGAGTCTTTCAACATGGAGATAAACTCATTACCAATAGCTGGTAAAATAACTTTAATAGTTTGAGGTAAAATAATATATCTAAAGGCTTGTGAACGACTCATACCAAGGGCAATAGCAGCTTCCATTTGCCCTTTCGGGATAGCTTGGATTCCAGCTCGTACAATCTCTCCCATGTAGGCACCAAAACAGATAGCTAAAGCTGCAACTGCAGCTAACATCCCTTCAATACGGAACAATCTTCCCATTGCGTAGTAAATAAAGATGAGTTGAACCAATAAAGGGATTCCACGAATCAACTCTACGTAGACTCCACTGATCATATTTACAATACGACTTTTAGAAACAGCACCTAAGCCTGCAAACAACCCAATAATCACTGCCCCAATAATGGCGAAAATAGTAACTTGGAAGGTTGTAGGAGCTCCTTGAATAACGACTAAAAAAATAGATCGATACGGTGTTGGAACAAATATGACTAATGATGAGAGAGTTACTAGCGCTAAAATAAAAGTGAGACGCCATGAATCAAAGACATGACCATCTCCTTTTTTAGGAATAAGAACTCCATCAGTCATATGAATTTGAGCAGGTTTCTTTACCCGCTCTTCATGGGCCATAGAGACCATCTTTTTAACTAAAGAAGGGTGTGCAATGTCGATGTTTTCTTGTTTTTCTTTTTTCATGTATACCCGCATACATGAGTAGGCCGAAACCCTAGGTTGAGTTTCGGCTTCTCATGGTGATTATCTTACAATATTAGAGAATATTCCACTTCTCTTTGAGTGCAGCCATAGTACCATTAGCTTCTAAAGTGGCTAACGCCTCATTGAGAATCGCTAAGAATTCACTATTTCCTTTTTTAACAGCAATTGCAATTTTTTCAGTCTCAGCAGCAACAGTACCTGTCACACTTAAGCGACCTGCATAGTTATCATTTTCTAACACAAAGTCACTAGCAATAAGACTATCTGCAACAGCAGCGTCGACGTTTCTGTTAAGAAGGTCTTCGACAGCTAAGCCAATGTCATCATAAGCTTTGACAGTTACTCCATCAATTTTTTCAACAGCAAAGTGTCCAGTTGTCCCAATTTGAACACCAACAACTTTACCGCGTAATGCATTTCCGTCTGCTAAAGGGGCACTACTCTTATTTACAATAATCGATTGAGTCACCTCTAAAATTGGATTGGTAAAATCCATTGAGTTTTTTCTCTCTTCGGTAACACTTACCCCAGAGGCAACAGCATCGTAGTGATTATTAGCTAAACCGGCAAAAATACCATCCCAAGCTGTGTTTTTTACTGTCATAGGAACACCGGCAACTTCTCCCATTGCCTCAACAAGTTCAACTTCAAAACCAGTTAACTTACCGTTCTCATCAACAAACTCTAATGGGGGCCAGGTAGCGTCGGAACCAAACACATATCCTTTTTTCTCTTTAGCTCCTCCAGCAAAGAGAGAAGCAACGACTAAAAGTGAGACGAAAGTCACCAATAATATTCTTTTCATTGAAACACTCCATCAATTTGATGTTATAGAATTTACATAATTATACAGGGAGTGTCAATGTAACGTGCATAAATATTCAAATAAAGAGGGTGCCGATGATACCGACAATCAATCCCAAAAAGGTTCCACCGAGTACTTGGGTAAAGGAGTGCCCTAACATTGTCTTGAGGTTTTCTGGAGAGAACTCTCCTTCAGAGTGGATTTGTGCTAACAGGCGGCTCCACTCGTTAATGACTTGAGCTTGTTTACCAGCAGCTCTTCGTATCCCCATTGCGTCGTGCATGATAATTAAACTAAAGGTGATACTCATGGCAAAGGCTAAAGAGGAGACCCCTTCGGTGATGAATACACTTGTTGTAAGAGCTACGACCATTGCTGTATGGCTTGAAGGCATCCCTCCTGTAGAGAAAAAGAGTTCAGTTTTAAATTTGCGTTCAATTGGCCACACTAAAAAGGGTTTGAGTAGTTGGGCAAAGAATACTCCCCCAAATGCAACTAACAAGGCTCTGTTTGTGAGCAAAATATCCATGGGCTTACTGTACATCAAACACCCTATTAAGAGCAATAGATTGGTATCTATTGCAACAGTGCTCCTATTTCGATTACAAATAGGTCAATGAAACAATCAACACTCCTTAACAGCGCCTCCTTTGTAGGTCAATTTGCTATATCGATGGTAAACCTCGCTTTTGTCTACTATCTCACCAAGAGTTTCTTTGTAAGTGCTACGATGATTGGACTTGCTGCAACACTCTACACAGGATCATATTTTATCTTTTGCTTGGTATTAGAACCCCTTACCTCATCGATGAAGCCACGACATAGTGTTGAACTATCGATGATAGGGATGGCCTTCTCAGTGGGGGTTATATTATATACCAATCACATCGCTGTTGTTTTGGTAATGTTAGTGATGTATGGATTTTTCATGTCTTTTTTGTGGCCTCAAGTAGAAACGTGGTTAGCACGAGGAAAAGAGGGACGTGAATTAAGTAACGCAACAAGTAGCTTTAATGTCTCGTGGAGCGTAGGGACAGCATTATCACCCCTTGTTACTGGAGCATTGGTCATGCGTAACACAAAAGCTCCTTTATATCTTGGAGTTATCTTATTTATTATCACATATCTCTTTGTTGCTATATCAACAAAAAGACACCCTCATCTTAGGGCAATTACCAGTGAAAAAGAGCACATCGAACGTGGTGATAAAGTCGATGAGAGCACCCCTTTAAGATTCGTTTCGTGGGGTGGGGTGGTTACTGTGTATACCGCCTTGGCTGTTATATTAAACATCTTCCCCCTTTATGCTATGGATGAACTCCCTTTTAATGAACAGACAGTTGGAATTCTTCTTTTATTGAGAGGAGGAGCGACAGTAGTGATGTTTTACTATTTAGGAAAAACTGAGTGGTGGCATTTTAACAAAACGCTAATTCTTATCACACTGCTGTTATTCTCTTTATTATGCGTGTGGGGAACAATGATTAGTTCGTTTCTCTCATATGCACTTTTTTTCTTCTTATTTGGGATTCTTTTTGCCGCAAGTTACTCCTATTCGATCTTCCATGGAGCTTCAGGGTCACTACACCGATCTAAAAGAATGCTCATTCATGAAACACTGTTGACCTTAGGTACTATTATTGGGTCACTCGTGGGAGGTTTTGTATACCAAAAGATAAACTTTGATACCGTATTGTACGTATGTGCGATTGTGGTCCTTATTCCAGTGTTGTTCTCTGGAGTCTCTTCCCTTTTTGCAAGAGAAAAGGTGCTCAAAAGAGCACCTTAATACCTTAGCGTTCGCTAATTGGGGGAACTTCTCGGCTAATATTACCACTGTAGACCTGTCTTGGTCGTCCGATTTTCCCGTATGGGTCTTTTTCCCACTCAAGCCAGTGTGCAATCCATCCAGGTAAACGTCCCATAGAGAACATAGCAGTGAACATATTCAATGGGATTCCAATGTGACGGAAAATAAGACCTGTGTAAAAATCGACATTAGGGTAGAGATTTCGCTCATTGAAGTAGTCATCTTTGACAGCTAACTCTTCAAGTTCAATAGCAAAATCTAACAGTGGGTCACTAATTTCAGCTTCTTCTAAAATTTCTTGGTACAGTTTTTTTGCAATCTTCGATCTTGGATCGTATGTTTTGTAGACACGGTGACCAAATCCACTGAGACGGAAGTTACTGTTTTTTTCTTTAGCTCGCGCTATGAGAGACTTTGGAGACTCTCCTTTATCAAAAGCATCGGTAATCATCTCAATGACAGCTTGGTTAGCTCCTCCATGTTTTGGACCCCACAAAGCACAAATACCAGCACTTACAGATGCATATAAATTAGCACCACTACTACCAGTGAGCCGTACAGCAGTTGTTGAACAGTTTTGTTCGTGATCTGCGTGTAAGATAAGAAGCTGGTTTAACGCCTTTACGTGCAAGGGATTAATCATGTATTCAGAAACAGGTGTCCTAAACATCATATTTAAGAAGTTTTCACAATAGCTATACTTGTATGACGGATCAACGAAATCTAATCCGTTAAGATGGCGATAAATAAAAGCAATAATAGTTCTAATTTTAGAAATAAGACGGGTGACAGCGAAATCGAGTTGCAACTCGGGATCAATTTCATCCATCTCTGGATAGAAAGAGGAGAGAGAGACACTCATTGCAGCTAAGATACTCATAGGGTGAGCTTTAAAAGGGTAACTGTTAAATGTTGATTGCATATCAACATGTAAAAGAGACTCTTTGTTAAGTAAATCGGAATACCGCAATCGTTCAGTTGCGTTGGGGAGCTCTCCTTTGATTAATAAATAGGCGACCTCAACGAAATCACATTTCTCAACTAAGTCTTCAATATCATATCCACGGTAACGTAAGATTCCCTGTTCACCGTTCACGTAGCAGATACTGCTCATACAGCTTCCAGTATTCACAAATCCAGGGTCATAGGTAATATACCCAGTCTCTTTACGCAAAGAGTGGATATCAATAGATTTATCACCCATACGATCTGTAATAATCGGAATCTTATGAGGCTCTCTATTCGGAAGTATTAGTGTTGCAAACTCTTTATTCAATTCCATGTCATCCTCCTACTAAATATTACATCTTACTGCTTAAGCGCTTTAATGCAAGAATTAACGATTGTGTCCCATTTCGCCCATTGTTGCCACCCTGTAGTGAAACATATAGTTGCTCCACTAAAGCAAGGCCGGGGAGGGCTAAGCCCATAGATCGTGCCTCTTCTAAGGCAATTCCCATATCTTTGACAAAGTGATCGACCATAAACCCTGGATTATAATCCTCTTTCACAATTCGTGGACCGTAGTTATCTAACGACCAACATCCAGCTGCACCTTTACCAATAGTTGATATTAATTGTTCAACATCTAAATTGGCACTTTGGGCATATAGGAGTGATTCACACAACCCTACCATCGTCCCTGCAATAAGGATTTGGTTCGCCATCTTTGTGTGTTGGCCACTTCCCGCTTCTCCCATTAACGTAAAAGATTTCCCCATCTTCTCAAAAAATGGGAGTGCTGTGTTAAATGACAACTCATCCCCACCTACCATGATGGTTAAACGTGCTTCTTTCGCTCCAACATCCCCGCCACTGACAGGAGCATCTAAGCTCCTTAAGCCAGCTTTGGAAGCTTCTTGGTTTATCTTTATCGCCAAAGAGGGTTTAGTTGTTGTCATATCGACAAGAAGTGCCCCTTTTTTCGCATTGGCAATAATTCCGTCACTTCCAAAATAGACTTGTTCAACATCTTGAGGATGTCCAACAATGGTAAATATTATATCTGACTTAGAGGCCACTTCTTTTACTGAATCACACGCAATAGCTCCTTCTTGCACCAGAGCTTCAGTTTTACTCTTTGTTCGATTGTATACATACATTTTTTCACTTAGAGGAAGAATGTGCGAACACATATATCTTCCCATAACGCCGGTACCAATCCACCCAATAATAGGTTTACTCATCTGAAAGACCTCCTGAGGTTACCCGATTAATATACACTATCTCTAATTCCTTGCTCAACTGTCACCAGCGAGATAAAAAAAGGCTTCTTACACCACATCTTCAAAGAGAGTTTCTCTACTTGACGCCTAAGAAGTAGATGCGTACCATCGGCTATAGGTGTCTACTTGAAGAGGTAATGTATGAGTAAGAAAATCTATCGCATTGGTATTATGGGATATGGTCAAGTGGCACAAAATCAGATGAGAGTAGCTATCGATTCATCCGACCGAGTAGAATTAGGAGCCGTAGCTTCACTAGGGAACAAAGAAGTAAAGAACTTTAGTGGTCCAGTATATGATAACTACGAAGATCTTTTAAAAGACGATTCAATAGACATTATGTATATCTCTACACCAAATACCATGCATCCACACTGGACGATTAAAAGCTTAGAAGCTCAAAAGCATGTGTTGTGTGAAAAACCCCTTGCGATGAATAAAGAAGATTTTTTGCAAGTGAAAGAGGCGGCATTACAGAGTAACAAAGCACTCATGGAAGGTTTTATGTATCGGTACATGAAACGGATGGATCGTCTTGATGAAGTACTCGCCAGTGGTATCATTGGAGATATTACTTACATCTCTTCAAATTTCTTCTCGTTGCGTAGCAGGCTCACTGGAATTCGAAGTAGTAAGAAATTAGGAGGTGGAAGCTTATGGGATTTGGGAGTCTATCCCATTAGTCTGATTAGCCATCTGTTCCCCAACCAAAAACCTACCTATGTCACTGCATTAGCGAAACAAGAGGGGGAGGTAGATGCGTATGTAGCAGGAGAGATGGGCTTTTCATCAAAAGTCATAGCCTCTTTTAGTTGTGGATGGATTAGTGATGTGAGAACGATAGAGACCCGTATTATAGGGACAAAAGGTGTTATCGAAGTAGAGCGTCTGTTTAATTGGGAGGGAGGATCACTCAGTATCATAACAGATCAAGGTAAAACAACCGAAGAGTTCAGTAAAGAAGATCCTTTTTTATTAGAGTTACATAACTATGTTGATCATCTTGAACAAAGTGAACCACTACGTATCACCCTAGATCAAAGTGAACACATTATTGAATTGATGAATATGGTGGAAAAAGCGATACTGTTCATATGAACAAAGAACAGTCGGCCAAAAGACTCTCTCTCTTTAATAGATTTGTACAATCTCAATACAGTATTCGTACCAAATTAGTCATCATGCACCTATTGGCTGCGATCATACCATTAGTTGTTATTGCATTTATTTCATATATGCTCACCTTTAACGCAATGAAAGAGTCAGCGGTCCAATCGTTCTTTACAACTGCTGACCAATTAAATGCAAATATCGAACTTCTCTTATTAGATAGCAAATCTTTTCTTCGTATCGCTCGCACTGATGAAGTACAAAACTTCTTATACCACTCGGATGAGAGTGAGACACAGTTTCGTCGAGCATTTGATGTTGTTGAACTATTTAAATCGTATCGAAAATTATTCGACTTCTCTTCATATATAGCCAATGTGGTCATCTTAAATAAAGCAGGTCCACACATTAGTGAACACAGGGGTATATTTACTCTTCCTGTAGATATTGAAGAGTTGGATATTGTCAAAGAGATTAATAAACAACCTGATGGTATTTCGATTATCCCATCATACGATCACTCATATATGCTTAGTGAAGGGACACAACCATATCTCTCAGTCGGGGCGGTAATTTACAAAAATGTGACACATGAAGAATTAGGATACATCATTGTTAATTTACAAATGGATGCTTTGGTTAATTTGGTGGAAGCATTGACGACTCAACAAGAAGGAGACTTTTTCATTGTTGAACATCTCGACAACTTTGTCTATCCACTGGAGTTTTCATATGAACAAGCTATGTTACCTCAACATCGAGTTGATGAAATTACCCAACAGACACGAGGTTTTTTCAGTGAGTCATTTCTTGGTATTCCCTCGTTTTTTGTCTTTAATACCTTAGACTTAACAGATTGGAAAATTATTGGGAGATCTAACCAAAAAGACCTATTAGCTCATGCAATGACCATTCGTAATACCTCTATATTAGCATTGGGCATTGTAATCACCCTCTCATTTTTATTGTATCTTTTTATATCCAACAGAGTCACACGACCTATTCGGCAGTTACAAGAAGCAATGATTCAAGTTGGTAAAGGGGATTGGAATTTACAACCTGTTTCAAAATCTAAAGATGAAATCGCCGATTTAGCACATAGTTTCACCTCGATGGTTAAGAAAATCCAGATGCTCCTTGAAACAACAAAAGAGGAGCAACACTTAGCAAAAGAGATGGAATTCAGAGCTCTTCAAGCTCAAATAAACCCTCATTTCTTATACAACTCATTAGAATCCATTGTATGGATGGCTGAAGGTGGTAAGAAAGAGGAGATTATTACTATGACTAAATCGCTCTCTTATTTCTATCGACTGAGTTTGGCTAAAGGCGATTATAAGGTTTCAATCAAAGATGAGCTATCACATATTGAGCACTATTTGATTATCCAAAAACTCCGCTACCGCGATATTCTCTCTTTTGAAATAGACGTTCCAGAGCATCTATACGCTTATTCAATTATTAAAATTATATTACAACCGATAGTAGAGAATGCCATTTATCATGGAATTAAAAATACCAGAGATGCTGGTCTTGTCAAAATAGTTGCTTATGAAGATGGTGATGCCATTGTGTTTGAAGTTCAAGATAACGGGAAAGGGATGACCAAAGAGAAAGTTCATGAGTTACAAAACCTTCTCTCATCGCCACTTTCAACGAAATCTTTTGTTTCCAGTTATGGGCTGAGAAATATTCACCAACGACTACAACTTGATTATGGAGAGCATATGGGACTTCACATAACAAGTGAAATAGATGTTGGAACCACCGTCTATATTCGAATTGCAAAGGAGCTATACGTTGATTAAAGCAGTTTTAATTGAAGATGAGATTCTCATTCGAGAAAACATTAGAGAGAGTTTCCCGTGGAGCGAAAATGGAATTGTATTTGCAGGTGAAGCTGGAGACGGAGAAACTGCCTTGCAACTCATCGAGGATGTCGATCCTCAAATTGTCATCACAGATATCAAAATGCCCTTTTTAAATGGGTTAGATCTCAGTCGTATTATCTTAGCTCAAATGCCATGGGTGAAAGTTATCATTATGACAGGGTTTGATGATTTTGAACTTGCTCAACAAGCGCTTAAAATTGGAGTGAGTGATTATCTTCTAAAACCTATTGTTGTTGAGGAGTTGCGCTCTTCACTACAAAAGGTTGTTAAAGAGATCTCCTTAGAGAGTCGAAGATTACAAGACATTGAGTCACTTCAAGCCAAAATGGAGATTAATAAACGGTTTTTGCAACACGAGTTTTTAAATAATGTGGTTGCAGGAGCCTTAAGCGTTACAGAAGTCTTTGAAAAATCAACGGAGTTAGGAATCTCCATTCAAGCAAAGGCCTATGCCGTTATTCTAGTTTCGGTAGAACTCTCAGTTCACGAGGCCTCCTTAGTCTCTAAGGAATTGATACAAGCTGGATCAATTATTGAATCTCTTCAAGCCGATGATCTGTATGTTATTAGATCGAGTCTAAAAGAATATATTCTCCTTATCAAAAGTAATAACCCTAAGTACTTAGTTAACGATTGTTACCGAATGAGTCAGTCGATTAAAAAAGAGTTAGAAAAAAAGACAAAAGTATCTGTCAGTGTCTCAATTGGAGGGGTAAAACAACGAGTTCAAGATATTCAAGAGTCTTATGAAGAGGCTAAAGAGACTGAAACATTATCGTATCTCTTTGGGAAACATAAGGTAGTAGGACTTGAAGATGCTCGGCTACTTAATCCCTATCAAGGGGCAAAAACTCCGTTTGAAAGAAGAGAGATATCACGCTTTTTACGTTCAGGGTCAAAAGAGGAGATCCCACTTTTTATAGAGGAGCAACAAAAGAGGTTTGATAGATTTCCAATAAACCCATTTTTTATCACTCTTGTTCGTTTTAACCTCTTTTATGAAATTACCCTCTTTTTAGAAGAGATCGGATATCTTCATGAATTTAATGAATCTCATCCACTTAAAGGGATGCTACAACAAGATGATGTAGAACATACAACTCTCACACAGCTATTAGAGCAGGCTACAACGCTTATCGACTATGCGGTGGTTCAACGAGAGCAGCAAAAGATTCGAAAGTATGAGTTTGTCATTCAAAAAGCAAAGCAATATATTGAAGCGAATTATCATAAAAGAACATTACAACTAGCTGATGTTGCTCAACATGTACATATGAGTACAAGTCACCTTTCAACTATATTTAATCAAGAAACGGGGATGGGGTATACTGATTACGTTGGAGAAGTCAGAATCGCTAAAGCCAAAGATCTATTAGCTAACAACCAGCTCAGATCGGCTGAAATTGCCTATATGGTGGGATTTAGCGATCCACACTATTTTTACAATATCTTTAAAAAAGTGACTGGAATGACTAGTGGAGCCTATCGCCAATCTCTACAAAATAATAGTTAAATGTGTAATATTTTTCACAGCTACTGTCAGACAGAAGAAATATATTCCATAACATAACATTCTCTATCATATGTAATCTCACCATCTACCAATTTAATTCTATTGTGGTCTGACTTTAGCGCTCTCATACTTAATTTAGAAGGATCGGGAATAGACATTCACCGACGAGGAGGAAACGAATGAGTAAAAGAAAAATTATGAGCGTACTCATAATCTTAGTAGTACTTATTGTGAGTACTACAACACTATTTGCAGGTGGAGCCTCAGAGAAAAAAGCTGGAGCTGCCACAAAGACGTATGCAATTGTATATCCAATTGTTCACCCTTTCTTTGAGCCAGTTACAGTGAGCGCCGAAGCTTATGCAAAAAAAATGGGCTACAAAGTAATCACAAGAGCTCCTGAAGGAGTTGGAGTGAACCAACAAATTGAAATTATGGAGAACTTAATTGCAATGAAGGTCGATGGAATTGCTATTGTTCCGACTGATCCTGATGCACTAGCTCCATATATCGACAAAGCTATTGATGCAGGTATCCCAACGATTTGTTTTGAATCTGATAACCAAGAGAGTAAGAGACTTGCTTTTTTAGGGACATATAACTACAACGCTGGTCGTCACCTTGGCTCCATTGTTGGAAGAGAGCTTAACGGTAAAGGTACTATGATTATTTGTACTGGATTACCTACCCAAAGAAGTTTAAACGAACGTATTCAAGGAATTGAAGACGAGCTTGCTGAAAACTTCCCAGGAGTGAAAATTCTTGACATCCAAACTGGTCAAGGAGATCCAAACCTTACAGTAAACGTCATTGAAACCCAAATCCAGGCATATCCTGACTTCGATGTGTTTACCAGTATTGATGCAACTGGTGGTCCTGCTGCTGTTGCTATTTGGAAATCACTTGGTTGGACAAAAGATGATCATAAAATCATCACATTCGACGACATGGAAGAGAACGTTCAAGGTGTAAGAGACGGACAAGTCACCTCTATTGTTTCACAAAAACAATGGCTCTGGGGTGAACTTATTATTAAGACTCTTGATGACATCCTCGATGGTAAGACAGTTGCAGATTCTACTGATACAGGAACAGTTGAAATTACGATCGCTAACGTCGATACATACAGAAACTAGATTATTTCACCTTTAGTGGCATCGCACAGGCGTTGCCACTAAAGATTCTTACAGTGAATTACAAATTAGATAAGGTGTCTTATATATGGAAACATTATTAACTAAAAAGAGGGTCAAGGAATTTCTCACAGACATTCGTAGTAACCGAATTACCGGGTTGGTAGTTCTCATGTTTCTACTCACATTTATCCTTTCTGTGTTACGCCCAACCTCCTTTTTCACATCGACCAACTTATTCAATATCCTAAAGCAAGCTAGTATTGTCTCGATTATTGCATTTGGTCAAACCTTTGTAATGGTCTCAGGAGGAATTGATTTATCTGTTGGCTACTCATTGGGATTATCAGGAGTTATTACAGCAGTTCTCATCTCTAAAGGAATGGGAACAGGGGTCTCAATATTAGCAGGGTTGCTTATTAGTTGTCTGATTGGATTTGCTAATGGTCTTATCATTACCCAATTTAGATTGCCCCCGTTCATAGTTACACTAGGTCTTGCAAAAATAGCTCGTGGAATTATGTACGTGTTAACCAGAGGATATCCTATCCCTTTACGAGATAAGTTTATTATAGGTATTGGAAATAAATACATAGGCCCATTTCCATTAATGTCTTTAATTATGCTATTACTTTTTGCCATATCGGCATTTGTTTTGGGAAGGACCGTCTTTGGTTTGAGGACAAAAGCGATAGGGGGTAATGAATCTGCAAGCCAGCTCTCTGGGATTAATGTCGTGAAACACAAGATTTTATTGTATACCCTCACTGGGTTATTAGCTGGAATTGCAGGAATCATCATGGCGGGTAGGGTGAACTCAGGAAACCCAAACTCTGGGGCTAACTTTGATCTCGACAGTATTGCAGCTGTCATAGTAGGTGGAACTGCAATGAGTGGAGGAGAAGGGAGTGTCATTGGAACACTCTTAGGTGCTCTCATACTGCAAATTATTAGTAACGGTCTTGTACTGATGAACGTTAATATTTATTGGCAAACCATTGTTGCGGGAGTTCTGATTATTGGTGTGTGTGCATTAGACAGTATTTCTCACGGTCAGAAAGATTCATAAGGGGGGAGATACATGAGTGAGAGTTTAGTACTCGAAATGAGGGATATAACAAAACGATTCCCCGGAGTTGTTGCCCTCTCATCTGTCTCTTTTAATCTGAAGAAACAAGAAATCCATGCACTCATTGGAGAAAATGGGGCAGGTAAAAGCACCCTCATGAAAATTTTAGGGGGAGTGTATTCTCCAGATGAGGGGGAAATAGTATTACAAGGTGAGACCACTCTTTTTCAAAATCCTCGTGATGCTATTGCCAAAAGTATTAGTGTTATTTATCAAGAATTTAATCTCGTTCCTACATTAAGTGTTGCAGAAAATATCTTTTTAGGGAAAGAGGTTATCTCTAAAGATCATATCTCTTTGAATCGCAAAGAGATGGAAACAGAGGCACAACAAGTGATGGCAACCTTAGGATTGCCAGATTTTGATTGTTCAGCATGGGTTCGAAATCTCAGTGTTGCCCAACAACAACTTGTAGAGATAGCCAAGGCAATTTTCAATGAATCTAAAATTTTAGTGATGGATGAACCAACGGCTGTCTTAAGCCCTAATGAGACCGAATTATTATTTAACCTTATGAGAGAACTCCGCGATAGCGGACTCTCCATTATCTACATCAGTCATCGCCTTAGTGAAATCATCGAGTTATCTGATCGTATTACTGTACTTCGTGATGGGCAATTTGTTACGGAATTAGATAATTCAAAGCATAACGTGACTGAAAATAGTCTTGTTAGGTATATGGTAGGAAGGGATTTAAAAGACACCTATCCCATCCGTGATCATGTAACTTTTGGCCAGACTATGCTAGAGGTGAAAGAGATCTCCAAAAAGGGGATGTTCTCTCATGTTTCTTTCTCATTACGCCAAGGTGAAATATTAGGCTTTTCAGGCTTAGTTGGAGCGGGAAGAACTGAAGTAATGAAAGCTATTTTCGGTGCATACCCAATTGATGAAGGAACAATTCTTATCGACGGAAATGAGGTGAACATAAGAAATATAGGTGATGCAATCACACATCGAATTGCACTTATTCCTGAGGACCGAAAACGAGAAGGATTAGTGTTAGTTTTGAGTATGGCAGAAAATAGTGTCCTTTCGAGTCTCAAAGCAGTTCAACGTTTTGGCATTCTTATAAAACGATTGTTACTATCTGTTGTAAAAAAATACACTACAGAACTATCAATTCGCCCAGCTCTTCCTCATAGAAAAATCAAACATTTTAGTGGTGGAAACCAACAAAAGGTGGTGTTAGCTAAATGGCTAGCTAACAACCCAAGAATTGTCATTTTAGATGAGCCAACTCGTGGAATCGATGTTGGTGCAAAAGTAGAAATTTATAAGCTGATAAATGAATTGGCTGAACAAGGAATGGGGATAATTTTTATCTCAAGTGAACAACTAGAAGTACTTGGAATGTGTGATCGGATCATTGTTATGCACAATGGAACAATAAGCGGAGAATTTAATCGTGGTGAAGCAACTGAAGAGAATCTTTTGGCTGCAGCATCTGGTTTAGCTATTTCATAAGTAGGAGGCTTTTATGAAACATTATAAACTTTTTATTAATAACGAGTGGGTAAACGGTTCAACAGGTGAAAGATTTGAATCTATAAGCCCTGCAACAGGTGAAGTATTAGCTTCTTTTGAAGAGGCAGGTGTAGATGATGTTGATAAGGCATGTACTGTTGCTCGTCAAGCTTTTGAAAGCGGGGTATGGTCCCGTCTAGAAAATAATGAACGTGCTAAGATCATGCTCAAAGCTGCAGATATCATGGAACGCAGATGGGAAGAGTTATCTCGCATGGAAGCCTTAGATACTGGAAAGCCTATTCATGAAGTTAAAACTGGTGATATGCCATATTCAGTCTATGCTTTTAAGTACTTTGCAAATATCGCCCGAGAGATTAATGGTGAGTTAATTCATGTGGCAAATGAACCATACATGCACGATTACATGGTGTATGAACCATATGGGGTGGTCTCAATTATCAGCCCGTATAACTTCCCCTTACACCTGCTCACCCGTAGCTTAGCCCCAGCATTAGCTGCAGGTAATACGGTTGTATGTAAAGCATCTTCACTCACTCCTTGGACAACAGCTGTGTTAGGAGAAATTATCTTAGAAGCTGGTTTCCCTGCTGGTGTTGTCAATATCTTATCAGGCAAAGGAAGCACCGTAGGTGAGGCTATGGCTTCACATAAGGAAGTTGATGTTGTTGCTCTCACCGGGTCTGAGAAGGTGGGAAGAAGGTTATTAGAACTCTCAGCACAATCAGAAATCATGAAGAAAAATGTGTTAGAACTTGGTGGTAAGGGCCCTGTTATTGTCGAACCAGATTGTCGTTACGAAGACACTGTCATTGGCGTTGCAGATGGCTTATTACTTAATGGCGGTCAAGTTTGTTGTGCTCAAACGCGATTACTTTTACATGAATCAATATATGATCGCTTTTTAGATGATTTAGCAAAGGAGCTCAATAGTCGTAAAGGTGGAGATATCCTCGATCCAGAGACACGCCTTGGCTCTATGATAAGTAAAGAACAGATGGAAAAAGTGCACCAAACTGTGTTAGATGCAATTGAAGATGGAGCTACCTTAGTGTGTGGAGGAGAACCATTCACCGGTGGTATCTATGACGCTGGAGCATTTTACAAACCAACACTCTTAGCTAACGTACGAGAAGATATGAGATGTTACAGAGAAGAGATTTTTGGACCAGTACTTGTTGTGATGAAATATGCTCATTTAGATGAGGCAATCAAATATGCGAATGACTCTAAATTTGGGCTAGGGGCTGGAATATTCTCAGAAAGTCACAAAACAGTACATTATGCTTCTCAAAGATTAAATGCTGGATCGATCTTTATTAATATGCCAAATACGGCACGTATGAATGCTCCTTTTGGTGGAAACAGAAATAGTGGAATAGGTCGAGAATACGGAAAAACCGGATTACACGAATATCTTAGAACTAAAAACACTATCTGGAATATGGCTTTTGGGTATCCAGAAGAGCAAAATGATATTTACTACTAGAATATAAAGAATAAGTCGAACATGTAGGGGTGGAATTCCACCCCTACTTGCTCATAAGGGGTTCAGATATGGTCGCTCATAAAGTTGGGACATGGAAAGAGGGATATAATTCTATTAGTGAACAACATGGAATTCACTCTGAGATGCTCATGGATTTTGGTGTGCTTATATTACATAAGGGGAGTTCATTTACCTGCTCTCTTCCTATGGAGCGCGCTTTTTTACTCATTGATGGAGAAGTAGAGTTCCAATGGGAGTCACACACAGCAGTAGCAACTCGTTTTGATGTGTTAACAGAGAATCCCTACGTGTTACATGTCCCCGAAGGGGTCAGTGTCACACTCATAGCGATGAGTGATTGTGAACTATGTATTCAAAGAAAAGAGAATAACGTCACATTCCCATCACATCTATTTGTTCCCCAAGAGATTAAAAGTGAGAGAACAGGAGAAGATCTTCTTGATGGAGCTTCAGCGCGTACCGTTCGTACCGTTTTTGATGGAGAGAGTCACCCTCACTCTCAGATGGTATTAGGAGAAACAATTAATACTCCAGGTAGGTGGACTAGCTTCCCCCCTCATGATCATCCTCATCCTGAGATGTATCACTACCGCTTCTTCCCTAAAGATGGATTTGGGATTTCACTCATTGAAGAATCCCCATATCTTATTAAAGATGGAGATACATCGCTTATCCCACCACATAACACTCATATACAAGTTTCAGCACCGAGTTATACCATGTATTATATTTGGGCAATCGCCCATTTAGAAGATGATAGATGGCTTCCTACAACTCGATTTGTAAGAAAAGAATACCTTTGGATGGTTGAATAACTCATATATAAGCTTACTATGAGTAACTTTATTGCCTAGGGGGTAAGGATGTGGTAAATTCATAGTATGAATAACAATGAGAAAAAGAGACTTCTCCCTCTCGATGAAGAAGTTTCCGACATCGCTGATTTCTTTAAGGTGTTTGGAGATTCAACCCGTCTTAAGATCCTTTTTCTCCTAGAAGGGGGAGAACTCCCTGTAAATGCCATTGCTGAAAAACTACAAATGCAACAATCGACTATCAGTCAGCAATTGAAATTACTAAGAGTGAGTCGATTGGTGCGTCATCGTAAAGAGGGGCGCAGTATCTACTACCGTTTGAATGATGACCACATTGTCAAAATTCTTGCTATGGGAGTAGAACACTACGAAGAGACCCTCGGTTAAGAATCTAACTCTTGCGCTTTAAGCCAGTAGTGATGCGCTTGTAAGCGTATCGCATTGATGTTTATGAATCCATTACAATCTACTGCCTCATAACCACCAGAAACTTCCATACTTCCAAGTGCTTCGTTGTATAAAGAGTAGGGGCTTGTTACCCCAGCACCAATAATATTTCCTTTATAGAGTGCAACTTTTGCAGTACCAGTGATAAGTTCTTGGCTTTTGTTGAAAGCTGCACTAAGAAAATCGAACTCGGGGCTAAACCAATATCCATTGTAGATAGCTCGGGCAAAGGAAGGCATCAAAGAATCTCGAAGGTGCATGACCTCTTTATCCATACAAATCCCTTCTAAATCACGATGGGCAAACCACAAAATAGTTCCACCTGGAGTCTCATACACGCCTCTACTTTTAATACCAATGTAGCGGTTCTCAACCATATCGACTCGACCAATGGCGTTATCATGTCCAACTTTATTAAGGTAGATAAACATCTCTAAAGGATCGGTGACAGTGGTATTGTCATTCTCATTGGTTACTTTCACAGGAATTCCATCGACAAATTCAATGGCTAAGAGAGTCTCTTCATCCCGAGCTTGCTGAGGGCTTAAGGTGTGGCTAAAGACCTCAGGAGGGCAACGTAGGGCGGGGTCTTCCAAAATGCCCGCTTCATGGGAGATGTGTAGTAAATTCTCGTCTTCACTGTATGGCTTTTTTGTGGACGCCTTAATGGGGATGTCGTATTTTTCGGCGTATGCAATCATATCACTTCGCCCTTCAAAAGCACTTAAGAACTCAGAATCTTTCCAAGGAGCAATAATTTTGACTTCAGGCATCAATGCGTAATAGCCAAACTCAAAACGGACTTGGTCATTTCCTTTCCCTGTAGCTCCATGAGCGACATACAGTGTCCCCTCTTGTTGAGCAATCTCGATGTGGCGTTTGGCAATGAGAGGTCGAGCAATTGCAGTACCTAAAAGATATTTCCCTTCATAGATAGCGTTCG
>Ga0265293_10004175_pt1 | contig 25767 bp, 25 predicted proteins | sample Munlanlewell138R_FD_192505 | JGI IMG/M metagenome (GOLD analysis project Ga0265293, IMG submission 192505) | Leachate microbial communities from a municipal landfill in Southern Ontario, Canada - Leachate well 138R | ecosystem: Engineered > Solid waste > Landfill > Unclassified | place: Canada...
AGCCGAAGAAAAACCAGCACTCTGTTGAAATAAATCCATTTGATTAGTTGAGGCTGGAGTTGATACTCCTTCTTCTGTTTCATTTTCTTGAGCTAAGGATAAGGCCGGAAAAAATAATACTAAAGATAAAAAGGCAGAAATTATTATTTTATTAAATTTCATATTTTTAAAATTAATTTTAATCTATTGAATTCTGGTTATAAAAAGACGATCAATTAAACTCCAAATAGCATAGGCCGAAATAACAACCACTAAACCAATAATAGCATTTTTAATTCTACCCTGAGCTTTTTTAACAACTTCTTCATTTCCTCCAGCTGTCATCCATTGAAAACCACCCACTATCATTAAAACTACGAAAATTATACCCAAAAGAGATAAAATTACACTAACAATAAGGCCCAATGTTGTAGCCAAGGAACCACTGTCAGCGACAGCATAACCACCAGAGTTGCCAACTTGCTCTAATGTATTTAAAACTCCAACATTACTCTGAACACTACCCTGAGCAAATACAAAAAATGGTAATACTAAGATAGCTACCAAAAAAAGAGATGATAAAAATTGTTTAAATAATTTTTTTGACATAATTTTTGTTAATTTTGTAAAAATTACTCTGGCAAAGGAGTGTTTACAAATATACTAATTATAAAAATACTAATCATATAGGCCAATAATACAATAACTAACCCAACAACAGCTCGTTTAATAATATTCTGAGCTTTTTTAACAGTTTCCTCGTTTCCTCCAGCGGTCATCCAAAGAATTCCTCCATAAATAACTAGAATTACAAAAAGAACTCCCAACAAACCTAAAACAGTGTTAATAATCAAAGAAACAACTCTTTCAGGGGTAGCTCCTTGCTGATCAGCTGCCCTTCCCACATCATAACCAGCATTAAAAGCGGCCGCATCAACAATATCTCGTTCTTCTCCAACCCGATGATCATCAACCTTAAAAGCATCACTTAAATTCCCCACCCCCGCTAAAGAAAAATTAGCAATCAAGAAAAAAGAAAATAAACTAATTAATATTCCTGAAATTTTAAAAATATTTTTCTTCATAAATTAATCTAATAAATTATTATTAGAAAAGGCCGTGATAACAAAAACACTAATTATATAAGCTAATAATATTATAATCAATCCAATAATAGATCTAATAATAACATTTTTAGCTTTCTTTACTTGTTCATCATTACCACCGGCAGTCATCCATTGAATTCCACCAAAAATTAATAAAATTAAAAATATAACCCCCAATAAAGATAGAACAACTGAAATAATTTGGCCAATCCCGGATTCTAACGAGTCAGCACTATTAAAATATTTTTGTTGAGTATGGCCAGTTTCATTAGCAGTGACATCAAGCCCAGTTTGACCACTAAAGTTATAACTAGCTAAACTGGTCGAAACAAGACTAATAAAAATAAAAAAAGAAAAAATAATTATTTTTATTAAATTTGTTTTTTCAAATATTTTCATAAAAACGTATTAAATAATTATCCATAATCGTCCGGAATTTCAAATTCATTAAAATCAAATTCATTAGGTAATTCTTCTGGTTCTGGTTGAGAATTAATATTTGGATTATTAACTGGGTTAGTCTCAGTCAATTGCCGACCAATAAAGGCAGTAATAGCATAAGCCGATAATACAATGATTAAACCAATAATTGATTGAATAATAAGATTCTTAGCTTTTTCTACTTGCTGATCATTGCCTCTGGCAGTCATCCACTGAAAACCTCCAAAAATTATTAAAGCCATAAAAATAACTCCAATAAAAGAAAGTACTGCTCCAATCAAAATACCAACTCGACTAGATAAAAATCTCCCCGGATCATTTCCTACACCACTAACATTAAAAGCACTAGATAAAGATCCTTGGTTAACAGTAGTATCTAAACCATAGTTACCTGCTAAAGAAAAATTAGCGATGAAGAAGAAAGAAAATGCCAACAAAGAAACTAATAAAATATTTTTTATATTTTTCATATTTTTAAATAATTTTTACCATTATCGTAAATACTTATAAAAATTAAAAATATTCACGACAATGGTGCTTATTATACAATAAGCACCATATTTCCAAAATCGACTTTAGAAACATTAATTTACCTCGTTCATGCCAGTGGCGCCCATCAATTCATTTAAGATGAATCGAGAAATTCCCCAAGCTGCTAAAATTATAACCAAACCGATAACACCGGCTCCTAATAATTTTTTAGCTTCAGAAACTTTATCCTCGTTACCAGCGGCAGTCATCCATTTGAAACCACCTAAAAGAACAATAACTACAGCAACGATACCTAATAATGTTAAAATTACATTAATAAGTTGAGCTACCATAGTTCTTGGATCTCTTTCTCCTAAATTAATAGCATTGCCCGCACCTACGTCTGGATTACTACCATCAACATAACCTAAACCAAACGGATCGTTATCATTATTAGTAGCCCCAACGCTAGACAATCCCAAGAAAGGAACTAAAAACAACGAAATTATAAACAAACTTAATATTTTTTTCTTCATAATTCACCACCTTTCTAGTTTTAAATTTTAATTTTTATATTAAAATTATATCATAAGTTTTTAAAAATAACAATATTTGATATAATAATGATATGAAAAAAAATAAATTTATAATTATTTTAAATATATTATTATATATATTATTCTTTGTTTTAATTGTAAACAAATCATTAAGTTATTTAGATGTTGATTTTGGTTGGCATTTAAAAATAGGAGAAGAAGTATATTTGAATAAAAATATACCAACAATTAATCACTATAATTATATTTTTCCCGAAAATGATAATTTTTGGGTAGACCATGAATGGTTATCTAATTTATTGATTTATATTATTTATAATAATTTTGGATATCTTGCTTTAACTATATTTTTCGCTCTAATTTTTTTAACAACCATCTTTTTGTTAAATAATTTTATTATAAAAAACATAACTAAAACCTCTGCTTCGAGCATCTATATATTGGTAACAGAGTTACTATTAATAAAAGGAGTTTTCCCCCACTCTGGCATCAGAGTACAAGAAATTAGCTGGTTATTTTTCCTATTATTTTTAATAATAATATATTATTTTGAAAAAAGAAGTTTGATTAATAAAAAAAATAATTGGAAAATTTTAATTTGGATAGTCCCTATATTATATTTATGGTCTAATTTACATGCTAGTTTTTTATTAGGAATTGCTATCTTATTTTTCTATTTATTAATAAAAATAATAGAAAAGTTTGTTTTTCAACTTAAAAATAAGCTTATTAAAAAAATCAGTATTTATTTTAATTTTTCTAAAATATTAAAAAATAAAGATTTATTTATTTTTGGAACATTTTCATTAATAGCCTCCTTATCAACCTTAATAACTCCCTACGGCTTAAAATTGTTTGATTTCTTGTTTGTTTATGGGAAAAATACTGCTTATTTAAAAATAATAGCTGAGTGGCTACCTCCCTTCATCTATCCAATTATGTATTGGCAATTAATATATATAGCAATTATTATCACCGTTTGGATCACCGTTTGGACATCTTTCTTTATTATTAAAAAAAATAACCCTCATAAAAACCTACTGACCCCTTGGAACATATCTCTAAATTTATTGTTTCTAATTTTAGTCCTAAAATCAAGACGTCATTTTCCATTATTTTTTATAGCCTCCCTGCCAACCTTAATAAATATTCTACTTATAGATTTTAAAAACATAGCCAGGACAAAAGAAACCAAAAAAAATAATATCGATATTTTATTAAAATTATTTATAGTTTTTACTATTATAATAACAATAACATCAATTAGTTTAAAAATTAGTTTTTTTAAAAATCCTTTTACAGCTTTTTGCCATAATTATCCTTGCCAGGCTATAAGTTTTTTAAAAGATAATCATAATAATTATATTGAATACAATTTTTTTAATTCCTACAAATGGGGAGGTTATTTAATTCATGAATATCCAGAAAAAAAACTTTTTATTGATGGTCGCCTGCCGCAAAAAACTCTAAAAAATCATAGTTATGTAGAAGAATACGCCTTATTTTATAGTAATAATAAAAATGTGATAAAAGAAAAACTAAACGAATATGATATTAAACTTATTCTTTTATCCAAAGATAAGCCCGTAAAATTAAACTGGTTTGATAAAAAAATATTTAATATAAAAGAAGAAAATTTTAAAAAAACAAATACTTTAATAGAATATCTAGACGATAGCTATGATTGGAAAAAAATTTATGAAGATAATATAAGTTTAATTTATGAAAAAACTTTTTAAAAAATATTTTTATTATTTATTTCTATTGGCTTTAATTTTCTTTTTATTCTATAAACACCGCCTAAATGCTGATGAAGGAGTAATTTTAAATGGTGCCTGGAATTTATTTAACAAAAGAACCTTATATATTGATTTTTTCGAAATAATAGCTCCGGGAAGTTTTTATTTAATAAACTTATTTTTTAAGCTATTTAGCCCTAATTATTTTATTGCTAACATTGTCAGTTTAATAATCCTCTGGCTTGGATCTTTGGGAATATACCAATCTACAAATTTAATACAAAAAAATAAACTTAATTTTTTATTCCCAATATTTTTTATATTATCATTAGCCCCCTTTCCAATAATAAATCATAATCTATATAGTACTGTGCTTTTAATTTGGTCAAGCTATTTTTTTATAAAGGGGATAAAAAACAATTCTCTTAAAAGTTTTATTATCTCAGGATTCCTAGGGGGGCTATCTATTATCTTTCTACAACAAAAAGGGATCGCTTTTTGTACTGCTTCATTTATCTTTATTCTATTTTTTATATTAAAAAACAAAAATTACTATTTAAAAAATATTTTAGGTTATTGTGTCGGAATAATAATTCCAGTTATTTGCCTATTTTTAAAATGGTCACCTAACCTTTTGTGGAAAAATTTAATAGTCTTTCCTATGTTAACCTATTGGGAAGTTAATCAGACATCCTTTTTATTACTTTTATCTTTCTTTTTAGTCTTATTTTATTTTTTCATTTATTTTATAAAAAAATCAATTTTAATAAAATATTTATTATTTGTTCAATTTTTTTTACTATTAAGCACTATCCCCTTGCCAGATTATTACCATTTAATAATAAATATTTTCCCTCTATTAATTTTATCCTCCTTGTTATTAGCAAACAATAATAACAAAATGACAAAACTATTAATTATTGTTTTTATATTTATACTAAATATCCCCACTTTTTCTTATTTAAAAAATAATTACAAACCGTTTTATTCTTGCAAAAAAAATCCAGATTATCAAGAACTAATGGTCTATATAGAGAAAAAATGTGAAGGAAAATATATTTATAGTGGCCCCTTTTTACCAAATTTATATTTAGAAACAAAAAAACTTAGCGCGACACCATTTGGCTTATTGATAGAGAACCAATCTACTGACGAACAATATAATGAAGCTCTAAATTATTTTAAAAAAAATCAACCAACTTGTGCTGTTTTAAATTATTATGATAATATGTATATAAAATTTAATTCTACTGGAAATAATGTTTTAGAAAATTACATAAAAAATAATTATAAATTAGAGTATCAAAAAAACAATTTTTTTATTTATCACCAATAAATTATGTTAATTGAGTTTATTGTTCCCTGTTATAACGAGGAACAAATATTAAAACAAAATACTATCAAATTACTGAATTTTTTAAAATTACAAAAATATCCTTTTAATTGGAAAATAGTTTTATTATTAAATGGCACAACTGACAACTCTGAATTATTAGCACTAAAATTACAAGAGCAAAATCAAGAAATAAATTTATTTATAGTATCAGAAAAAGGCAAGGGAAATGCTTTAAAAAAATACTTCGACCATAGCTCCAGTAATTTTTTAATTTATATGGATATTGATTTGGCTGTATCTTTGGAAAATATTAATGATCTATTAAATCCCTTGCTAAATAAAAACTACGACATTGCTATTGGATCTCGACTATTAAAAAGATCACAAACCAATCGTTCATTTTTCAGAGAACTAACTTCCCGTTTTTATATATTATTGTCTAAAATAATTATAAAACACCCTTTTTCTGATTTACAATGCGGATTTAAAGGAATAAAAAAAGAAACCTGGTTAAAAGTTTCTTCGCTTATTAAAGATAAATATTGGTTTTTTGATACTGAGCTTCTATTTTACATTAATTATTTAAACTATAAATATAAAGAAATTCCAGTAAATTGGTCAGAAAATCGATATGAAAAAAGAAAAAGCAAGATAAAAATATTAAAAGATACTCTAATGTTTATAAAAAATCTTATTAATTTAAGAAAAAATAATTTTAAAAAAGAATAATTATGGCAAATATTTTTTAAATTGCTCTTGTTTTTTTCTCTCTTCTCTTTTAATAATTATTTTACCAAATTTTTTAAGTATATTTATTAACCAATAAATCATTATTGCTATCCAAACTAAGAACCAAAAACGAGCTGAAAAGAAACGAACCCCCTGATTATCAAAGAAAAATAACAAAAACCCTATAAACAAATTTACAAAAGAAAATTCATATAATTTTTCTGACAATACTTTATATTGTCCTTTTTTTCTTTTATAAATCATAAAAAATATCCCAGCCACAAATAATAACAACAAAAAGGCTACAAAAATTACCTGAGCCACGTAGATAAAAGAACTTGGGGACAAATCGAACCAATAATTAAAAGTCAATAAATTTCTCATAGATTTTTATAATTAATTAAAAATTACCTTTTTACTAATAACATTCCATAATGATGATCACCAGCATCAAATTCTTCTATTACCTCTAAAGGAGTTGAATCAATCGCTTTTTTTAGATCCTCTCGCTTAATTCTTCTACTACCATTAGTATTAAAAGGACCATTTTCGTTATTCCACTCAACTATTAAAACCTTACCTCCCGGTTTTAACATTCGACAACCCTCTAATATGATATTATTATAATTATCAGACTGATGCAAAGTGCTAACAAGCAAAATTGAATCTAAAGATCCGTCTTTTATTTTTGTTCCCCCTAAAACTTCTAAATCGCTCCAAACAGTTTCTATTTGTGTTAAATTTTCAACTTTAGCTATGCTTTTAACAGACTCTAAGCTACTTTTAATAATATCAATAGCATAAACTCTTCCATGCTTTCCTATCCTTTTAGCCAAAGGAAAAACAAAATAACCGAAGCTTCCACAACCCAAATCAGCCACTTTATCATTATTCGTGGATATAATTTTATTAATCAAAAACTCGACATTTAATAAGCTTTTGTTTTTTACTGTTTCCATATTTTTATATTTAATATAATTTATTATTTTTCTTCAACTAAAATTTGTCTAATAATATAATTTTCTTGACTATATTTCTTTTTAGAATTAATAACAATATTATTAATTCCTGATTTTAAATATATGTTTTTAGAAAAACATCCATCCTTATCAATTAAAATTAATTGTCCATTTATTTTAACCTCGCTTTCTGGCTCAGTACAACCAGAAACATCTACAGAAAAATCATTAACAATCTGATTATTTTGTGGATAAGAAATTTCTAAAAAAGGTGGTAAAAAAATATTTTTAAAATAGAAAAATAAATAAAGCAAGCAAACCAAAACTATTAAAAAAATAAGTGAAGCTCTAACGATGGCCGGAAGTGATAATAAATTCTTCCAATTAACCACCTTATTAAAAAAAATATTACTTTCAAAATTTTGATTACGACTTTGTTCTTTAACAAAATCATTAATAATATTTTTATGCCTAATTCCTAAATATTCAATATATTTTTTAAAGAAAATTTTAGAATAAACCCCCTTGGGTAGTTCTTTATAATTACCTTTTTCAATTGCCTCTAAATATTTGGTATTAACATTAATATCTTTAGCAATGTCCTCTAATAAAATGCCTCTTTTTTCTCTAATTTTTTTAACATAATTGCCGATGGAATCTTGATCCAAGGAAACTGATCTTTTTACAAAATTTGTCATAATAATTTTACTGAAATATCATTAAAAAAATATTTTAAAGATTAAACAAGCATTAAATCTATTTTTACTAATTATATTTTAATTTAATTAGTAATAGGAGAAGTATTCCCTTGCCAGCTTACCCCCAAAGCTCCCATCACAAATTCTATTATTAAATAACTAGCAAAAACAATTCCCAAGCCAATAACAGCGGCGATAATAATGCCTTTAGCTCTAGAGACCTTATCGCTATTACCAGCTGAAATTAACATCATAATACCACCATAAACAAACATCAGTAAAGCCAAAGAGCCAACCACTCCCAATATTATATCAACCACATTTAGACCCATTCTCATAACATCATTTAGCTCATAATTCCCTGATTCATAAGCATCTCCTTGTGGAACAATGGGGCCCGCCAAAACAACCGGAGAACAATAAACAAAAACGCTAAATATTAAAATCAAAAATGAAAAAATTTTTATCTTTAAATTGTTTTTAATTATCATATTTTTATATTACTTAATAGTTTGTTGAACGCGGTTAGCGTATAGGCTCATAATTTCAATTGTTTTATCTTCTGGGCTATTTAAAGACGCTTCAATCATTTGAGAAAAAAAGTTTTCCATTAAAATTGGATTTTTACCCTTATACCAACTTTTAGATGTCAAAACCTGGTCGGCAAAAACTCCAATTTCCAAATCTTCTCTTTGCTCAGCAATTAATGATCTCAGCGCGGCTGGTTTTTTTGTTTTAGCTAAATAGGTTTTGGCTTGTTCAGCGCTGGCCATATATTGAACAAAATTCCAAGCTTCATTTTTATATTTACTTTTTTTAGATACTACCTCTACCCAATAATTAGCAAAATTAATAGAGCTGCTTGATCCTTCAATCTGAGGAAGTGGTGCTACTAAAAAATTTAATTTAGGAGCCATTGATTTGATGGTTGGTAAATGATAGGCATAACCAAACATTATAGCTGCCTTGCCAGAGGCAAAAGCATTAATAGAATTATCAAAATCAGAGTTCCAAGAATAAACTTCTTTGACAGGATTAGCAAAATCATTATAAAAGCGCAAGGCCATTAAACCAGGGTTATAGCTTTTATTTTCAGAATTAGCTGGAATCGTATGAAACAAGACTTGTCCAGAGTCACTCATCATAATTGAACCATTTTGCATCATCAAAACTGATAAAATGTCACTAAATCTTTCAATATTATTACCAGTCCCCATGGCTACTCCTGATTGTAAAATATTTCCTTTTAAATCTAATTTAGTTAATTTTTTAACTGTTTGTTGAAATTCTCTATTCCAATATCCTGGAATATCGATAACACCCGAGGAATCAAATAAATCTTGGTTATAATACATAGCTAAAGTGTCTACCGATAAAGGCAACCCATACACTTTATTATTAATAACTACATCAGAATAAACCACATCAGCAAAATTTTGTTTTAATTCTTTTAAATTAAGGCTACGAAGAATTCTAGTTTCAGCTACTAATTCTTTTTTTATAGTCCCCTGAGAGACCTGATAGACCATAGTAGTTTGCTCTGGCATGGGCTCTATTTTTGATTCATACTTATTTATCCAAGTGTTATGAACAGAAAAAATATCTGGGCCACGATCTTCAGCAAAGGCATTCAAAAGGGCCTCTTCATATTCATCATATCTAAGCTTTCTGTAATTTATTGTAATATAGGGATGTTGAGCATTATAATTGGCAATAATTTCGGCAAAATCATCCTGACCATCAAAAACCCTCCAATAATTTAAAGTAATTGGCTTAGCCGCTTGTTCTATGGTTTTTTTCTTGCAACCAGCGCCAATAGTTAAGAAAAAAATAAATACAACAAAAATAATTAAAAATTTTTTATTCATAAGCTTGAAAATAAAATAATATTTATATTTCTATTATATCAATTATTTAAAAAAAATAAAAGCTAATTTTTTAAATTAGCTATAATAATGTCTTATCAATATCACCAAATTTTATCTTATTAATATATCTTAAATTAATTAAAATTATAAGACTAATTAAGCTATCTTATCATCAATTTTAACGCTAAGTAGCTTACTAACTCCATCATTTTGCATAGTAACCCCATATAAAATATTAGCCTTTCTCATTGTGGCGCGATTATGAGAAATAGCAATAAATTGAGTTTTGTTAGACAGATCATCTAAAATTTTAGCTAATCTTTCTGAATTAGCTTCATCTAGGGCAGCATCAACCTCGTCTAAAACAACAAAAGGAGATGGATTAGCTGAAATAATCGCACAAATCAGAGCTATGGAGGTTAAAGCTCTCTCACCGCCAGACAACATATTAATAGATGATATTTTTTTACCTGGGGGAGTGGCCGAAATATCAACACCAGAAAGGCCAATAGCGTTATATTTTTTTAAATACTTAATCAATTTGGCATTTTTAGAAGACTGAGATTCAACTATTAAATTTTCCTGGCCAGAAATATTTTCTTTGCTCTCTGAACTATTTTTAGATTCCTCCTCTAAACCACCGTCTTTTAAAGCAAATATTTTAGCATTACCACCATTAAATAAAATTTTAAAATATTCATTAAACTTTTCTGAGATTATTTTAAATTCATGTTCAAATCTATCTTTAATTACTCGATCTAATTCTATTATAACCTTTTCTAGTGATTTAATGGTTTTACTTAAATCATCAGTTTGCTCAGTTAAAAAATCGAATCTTTTTTTAGTCTCCTCGTACTCTTTCTCAATTTCAGGATCAATACCGCCAATCATTTCCAATTGAGATTTAATTTTATTTATTTCTTCTTTTACAAAGCTAATATTTATATCCGAAAATTGATGTTTTTTAATTTTTTCTAAATCTAGTTTATCGTTTAAGATATTATTTTCTAAGTCTTCAATTCTAGTTTCCTCTCTGGTTAATTCTATTTTATTTTCATTTAAATCATTATTAATCTTATTAATATTATTTTCTAATTCATTGATATTTTTTTGTAAATCAATTAAAACTCTTTTTTTATTTTCCTGTTCTTGATTAAAATTATCTATTTTAATTTTCAAAACAGAAGACTCCTCTTCATTTTTATTTAAAAAATTTTCAATAAATTTAATTTCTTCTAAATAATTTTCATCAAAAATGCCTTCCCTGTCAGAAAAAATATTTTTTTTAATTTCTTCCGCTAAATCTTCTAACCGTGATTGAATTTTAATAGAGCAAGTTTTTATCTCATTTATTTTTCCATCTATTAAACTTAATTTTTGTCTATATTGTTGCAAGTTTTCTTGATATTCTAATTTGGTCTTTTGCCAATTTTCTTTAGAAATCTTAATATCATTAAAAGTTTTTTGAGTTTTAGCAATTTTTTTATCAATATCTTTTAATTCCTTTTCTATTTCACTTTTTTTATTTTGATTGTCTTCCACATTATCATCGCCCTGATTTAGTTTTATTTTTTCTAAAACCTCCACCAACTCTCTGTTTTTTCTAGACAAATTATTATTTAATTCGCTTAATCTATTCTTTTCTGAATTATAATCAACTTGAAGACTAGACAATTCTTGGAGTAATTTATTTCTTTGATCTTTTAACTCCGAAATTTTATTATTAATATTTTCTAACTGATATTGATAGTTTTTTCCAGAAGAAAAATCTAATAACTCTTTAATAGACTGACTAATTTCTGAAATAATTTTCTTCAAAATTTTTTGATCTGATAATATGTCGTTATTTTCTATTTTTTTTAATAATTCTTTTAATTCTTGATTAATTTTCTGAATATTAGAAGGGCTTTCTTCTATATTTATTCTAGACAATTCTTTCTCTAATTTTGATATTTCTAGAGAAATTTTTTCCTCAGTTGATTTAATTTGTTCGATTTTTTCTTTTTTCCCATTTATTTTATCTAATAAAAATTCAGAATCTTTTTTAATTTGAGCAATATCTTCAGATATCTCTGATTGTCTACCATTTAAAAAAGATAAATCAAAACGACCTTGTTTTTCTAATCGAATTTCAATCCAAGCTTCTATTTTTAATAATTCTCGATGTTTTTCCTGTCTAGCCTGGTTTAGTCTATTTAATTCTTTGTCTAAATTTTCTAATTCATTTTGCCCTGAAAAAGAATTATTTATTTCTTCTAATTTTTTAGAAAAAATTTCAATATTTTTCAATATTTCTGACTTATCTTTATTCAAAATTATTAAATCTTTTTCATCTTTCTCATTAATATTTTCTAGTTTTGTTTTTTTAAAGAGAGAAATTCTTTCTATTTGCTTTTGAGCTCTTTCTTTTTCAGAATTTAAAAATAAAAATCTTTTTTGTAACTCATAAAATTCTTCCCCAACCGTTTCTCCTTGATTAAGAATTTCCATTCTTTTTTTATCATCTTCTAAAGATTTTTCTAAATTATTTTTAGATTGTTCAAATTCTAAAATATTTTTATTAAACCTTTTTACTCGAGAATCTATTTCCTGCCAAACATTACTATAATAATCTAACTGATTTTTTAAAAGATCTTCTTCTAAAAATTGTCTTTTTTTAAGTTTGCTAACCTGACGAGTTAAGCTTTTTAATCTTGGCTCTATTTCACTCAATAACATCTCTACTTTTGATAAGTTTTCCTGACTAACCTCTAATTTATTTAAGGATAAATCTCTTTTAATTTGGTATTGCTTAACCCCAGTGGCTTCATCAAAAAAAGACTTTCTTTCAGCTGGGCTAGTATTTAAAAAATTTTCTACCATTCCCTGACCAATGACACTGTATGTTTTCTGACCAAAATTAGCTTTAGCTAAAAAAATTTGAATATCACTTAACCTAACTCTATTATTATTTATAAAATATTCACTATTTCCATCTCGAAAAACTCGACGAGTTAAAACAATTTCTGGCAACATTAAGAGAGCATCAACACTATCTGACTCTTTGTTAATATTTTTTTTAATTTCTTGCTCCTCAAAATTTTCTGTTTCTAAATTGTTTTTAGATAAATCATTAGCATCAAAACTGGAAAATCTTCTTTTATTAAACAAATTACTATTTTCATTATTTAGATACAGGGAAACCTCAGCCATATTAAGTCGCCCCTTCTTGTCAGATCCAGAAAAAATAACATCCTCGCTTTTTTTGCTTCTAAGTAATTTAGTGCTCTGTTCACCTAACACCCACCTAATAGAGTCAGCTATATTTGATTTCCCCGATCCATTAGGGCCAACCACCACAGTAATTCCTCTTTTTTGACCCTCTAATATACCAGAAAAAACCAACTTATTTTTATTGGCAAAAGATTTAAACCCCTGTATTTCTAATTTTTCTAGATACATATCTATAAAGTATTTTAAAACTATTTTATTATACAAAACATTTTATTTTAAATCAATCTCAAAAAGAAAACTAGTATTAAAATACTAGTTTTCTACTGAGGAAAAAAAGAAACCAAAAACTATTTCTTTTTTGTTGTTTTTTTCTTAGCAACTTTCTTTTTTGCTACTGGTTTCTTTTTAGCTACAACCTTTTTAGCAACTTTCTTTTTTGCTACTGGTTTCTTTTTAGCTACTGGTTTCTTTTTAGCTACAACCTTTTTAGCAACTTTCTTTTTTGCTACTGGTTTCTTTTTAGCAACCTTTTTCATATTTTTGAAAAATTATTTTTGTTCTTAGAATAGGAACCGACCAATTCCTATATAAAACTAACTTAATTATAACATAAAAAATGTAAGACAACAATATAAAAAAATAAAAAACTAGTCTTTTAAAATTTTGATTTTATCTCCAACTTGAAAATTATAATAATCAAAAAGACCAGCCTCTAATTCTAAAACTTTATCTACTGGAGAAGAAGATTTATATAAAATTTTTTGTGATTTTTTATCAAAAGGAAGATTTTTATAAACATCTATTATTGTATTTTCATCAATAAAAACAATATCAAGAGATATTAACATATCCCTCATCACAAAAGATCTTACTTGTTTGTCAGAAAACAAAAATAACATTCCGGAAATATTTTCCAACGACCCTCTATTGCTAAGACCCAAATAATGCTCAGCTGGACTTCGAGCCAACTCAACCCTCAACTCAACTTCATTAATTTTTATTTTAATAAAGTTATCAACATTTTTTTTATAAAAAATAAAAAAAATAATTATTAATAAAAACAAAACAATAAAAATAGAAAAAATTATTTTGTTATTTTTATTATCAAGCTTAAACATTTTTATTTCTTCTTATTAATTTAAAAATCTCCATGCTTAACAAAATCATAGAGGCTATACCTAGTAAAATTAACCATTCTTTAAAATTAATTGGAGAAACTTTTAAGACTCTTTGCATAAATGGATTGTAAGTAATAGCGACATGAAGAAGTTGTGCTGACAAAATTCCAAACAATAATATTAAATTTTTTCTAAGAGGCATCTTGAATATAGATGTTTTTTCAGAACGACAATTAAGCACATGTATATTTTGAAACAGAACCATTAACATCAAAATTATATTTCTAGAGACATCCTGACCCCATCCTAAAATATTTATTAAATAAAACCAAGCTCCAAAAACAAATAAACCAATAATCAAACCAGACACAATCGTTTGTTTTATCATTAATTTATTAAAGATGCCTTCCTTTGGCGATCGAGGCGGCTTTTCCATAGCACCTTTTTCTCCTGGCTCAAAAGCTAAAGATATATCCTGGATTCCATTAGTTACAACATTTAACCACAATAACTGAGCAGCAAAAAGAGGCAAAGGCATTCCTAATAATATAGCTAATATAAAAATAATAATTTCAGCGGCCCCACTAGAAATAACAAAATAAACAACCTTTCTGACGTTGTCATAAGCAAAGCGGCCCTCTTCTATTCCTCTAACAATAGAGGAAAAATTATCATCAGAAACTATCATAGTGGCGGTTTCTTTGGCAACATCTGTTCCTGATCCCATAGCTACTCCAATATTTGCCTGTCTTAAAGCTGGGGCATCGTTAACCCCGTCTCCAGTAACAGCCACAAAATGACCCGACTTGACTAAAGCCTTAACTATTTTTAATTTTTGTAAAGGAGAAACTCCCGCAAATACCTTAATTTTAGAAACTATTTTTAAAAACTCGGGGGTAATTTCATCTTTTTCAGGTCCTAATTTATCGCCAGTAATAACATCTTTTGAAGAATTAGCTATATTTAATTCCTTGGCTATAAATAAGGCTGTAGCGGGATGATCTCCAGTTATCATAGCAACCTTAACTCCGGCTTGCTTACATTTTAAAACAGCCTCTTTTGATTCTGACCTTAGAGGATCAATAAAACAAACTAAAGACAAAAATTCTAAATTTTTTATTTTTTTATCGCTAAAATTTTTTAGAGTTGTTCCATTTTCAAAATCATATTCACCTTCAGCCACAGCCAAAACACGATATCCCAAAGAAGCTAGCTCCACCCCCTTCTTTTTAACAAAACTTTTATCAATAGAAATTTTTTGATTATTAATTTTTATAAAAGAACAGAAGTCTAAAACTTTATCAACTGAACCCTTAAGAGAAATCTTATTTTTTTTCTCCATTTTATCAAAGTAAATTTTAGCGGCATAACGACGTTCTGACTCATAAGAAATATCTAGTAATTCATCAACTGAATCTTTAATTTCTTCTAATTTAAAGCCTGCTTTATAGGCAATAGATAAAAAAGCTATGTCCATAGAATCACCATGACTGTGCCAAACCTTTTTAGATCGCCACAATCTGGCTTCGTTAGCTATGACAACCGATCTAATCATTTTTATTAAACTTGACTTATCATCTTTTTTTAAATTATTATAATCTTCAATCTCGCCAACTCCATTATATCCTTGACCAGTAATTTTTAAAGTTATTTCTGATGGTAAATAAATTAATTTAGCAGTTTGCTGATTAACAGTTAAGGTTCCAGTTTTATCACTAGCGATCATAGTACAGCTACCAAGACCCTCAACCGCTGTCAGTTTTCTAACAATCACATTTTTTTTAGACATTCTGGTAGTTGCTACTGACAAAGCCACTGTTAAGGCTACCGGCAAACCTTCTGGTATAGCCGAAACAGCCAAGGCCACTACCAAGAAAAAGGCCTCTTTAGGATTAAACCCTTTATAAATAGTAATAGCGGCTAAAATAAAACAAAAAAATAAAATAACAAAAGAAATTTTTTTATTAAAATTTTCCATTCTAAGAATTAGTGGGGGTTTAGTTTTTTGAGCAGATGTTACAATTTCAGCAATTTTTCCAACTTCAGTTTTTAAACCTGTTTCGACTACTACTCCCCAAGCTCGACCAGAAGCAACAGCTGATCCAGCAAAAACCATATTAGAGCGAGAATTTAATGGTTCTTCTTTTTTATTCTTTTCTGAGCTTTTAGAAACTAATTCCGATTCTCCAGTCAAAAATGACTGATCTATTTGCAGTCCTTTACTTTCAAATAAACGAATATCTGCTGGAACTTTATCACCAGATTCCAAAAAAACAATATCCCCGATTACTAAATCTTCAGCATTAATACTTTTTTCAAAACCATGTCTTCGAACATAGGCTTTTATTTTTAAAAGATTTTGTAGGGCAGCCGCATTTTTTTCAGCTTTGTTTTCCTGCCAAGTTCCTAGAATGGAGTTGAAAATAATAACGCCAAAAATAAAAATAGCATCAACAAACTCCCCCAAGACTAAAGAAATTGCCCCAGCAAAAATTAAAATATAAATCAAAGGACTTAAAAATTGACGAAAAAAAATTAAAAAAATTCCAGGAACTTTTCTGGTTGGCAATTTATTCAAGCCAAACTCTTTTTGACGAGAAAAAATATCATTAGAAGAAAGTCCATTTTCTGAAGAATCTAATTTTTTAAAAATATCCTTTATATCCAAAGAATGCCAATCAATCCCATAATTAAAATCTTTTAAATTATTATTCATTTTTTTATATTTAATCTTATTAAATTATAAATAAGCCTCTTGAATGTATTGTTGTAACATTCTTTCAGTATTAAAAAAGGAAGCGTTAACAGCAATAGTGTGCCTCATAGTTTCTCTCCATCTATCGGGAAAATTATAATAACGAGGTAAAATCCTTTTTTCTAATCTATAATACAAACTTTCAGCATCGTTTTTGTCTAAATTTTTTAAATCTAAGTGTGGGCGTCTCTGTCCAATCGCCCAGCCAGTTTTTCTATTAATAAATCCCTCTATCCACCAACCGTCTAAGGTGCTAAAATGAGGTACCCCATTATGAGCAGCCTTCATTCCGCTAGTCCCAGAAGCCTCATTAGGCGGAAGTGGAGTGTTGAGCCAAATATCAACTCCGGCTATTAGTATTTTAGCTAAATTCATCTCATATCCCTCTAAAAAAACTATTTTTATTTCATCTTTATATTTTTTCTTAATTTCATGAATATGCTTTATCATTTCTTTCCCGTCATGATCGTTAGGATGAGCCTTTCCGGCATATATGATTTGAATTTTTCCTACTTTTTTATGAATTTCTAATAATTTTTTCATATCATAAAATAATAAATTTGATCTTTTATAACCAGTAAACCTTCGGGCAAACCCAATAGTAAAAACATTTAAATCTAATTTTATTTTTTGTTTTTTATAGATATATTTTATTAATTTGTTTTTAGCTTCTTGATGAGTTTTCCAAATAATTGACAAAGGAATCCCAAAGGCATTTCTTAATGACAGGCTAGAATTTCTCCAATTAGGAATATATTTATCATATATTTTTTTAAACTCATCACAAGTCCAAGTTTCAGAATGAACTCCATTAGTAATTGAATAAATTGGATATTCAGGAAACATTTTAACAGAAACCTCTTGATGGCTCATAGCCACCCCGTTAATATAATGGCTAAAATAAAGTCCAATTCTGGTCATATTAATTTCCTCTCCCTTTACAAGCCCTGGCAACTTAAAAGGAAAGTCTTTTTGAAATTTTTTAAAAAAATCTAAAGGAAAGACATCATGTCCAGCCTGAATGGGGGTATGAGTAGTAAACAAACACTTATTTTGAACATCCTTTATTTTATTTTTAATTGTCTTAGCTTTTGATTTTAAAAACAATTCTACGGCCGCTAAACTACCATGGCCCTCGTTTATATGAAACTTATTAATATTTTTATATCCTAAAGCTTTTAAAATTTTAACCCCACCACGACCTAAAATAATTTCTTGCATTAAACGATATTCTTTATCCGCCTTATATAATTGTCCAGTTAAATTTAAATACTTTTTTTTATTACCTTTTATGTTAGTATTCAATAAATATACTGGAACCCGAAATCCGCTTTTACCAATAATGTCATATTTAAAAGCACCAACCTTAATATTGTCAGAACCAACCTTAACAATTATTGTTTTTTTTATTTTACTTAATTTAGAAAAATTATAATTAACTGGCAACTCTATTTGTTCTCCGTTTTTATTTATTTTTTGTTTAAAATACCCTTGATCATTTAATAAAGTAATTCCAACCATCGGGATTCTAAGATCAGCGCCAGACTTTAAAGTGTCCCCCGCCAAAACACCTAAACCGCCGGCATATGTTTTAATATCACTCTCTAAGGCAATTTCCATGCTCAAATAAGCAATTTTATATTTATCTAGGCTTAAATTTTTTTCCATCATATTTATTATAATTATTTTAAAAACTAATTCTATACTATCATAATTTTATTTTTTTTAAAACTCTGTTAATATATAAAAATGATAAGATTATGTAAAACTAAAAAAGATTTTGGATTTATATTAATAGACAAAGAGACGGGACCAACTTCTCATGATATTATATATAAACTTCGAAAAATAACTGGAATTAAAAAAATTGGTCATGCTGGCACGCTCGATCCTTTTGCTTCTGGCCTAATGATTGTAGCTATTGATAGAAGAGCCACTAAAAAAATAGAAAAATTCGTAAAATTAGATAAAAAATATTTAGCTACTATAATATTGGGAAAAGAAACAGACACCTATGATCGAGATGGAAAAATAATATCAAATTATTATGGAGAAAAAATACCTAAACAAAAAATCAAAAAAGCTATATTAAAAATTAAAAATCAAACCGAACAAATCCCTCCAATGTATAGTGCTAAAAAAATAAACGGCAAGAGATTATACGAATTAGCTAGAAAAAATATAGAGATAGAAAGAAAACCTCAATCAATAAAGATTTTCTATGTCAAAATTAAAAAATATAATTGGCCCGAACTTCAATTATATATTCATTGTTCTAGTGGAACCTATATTAGAACAATAGCCAATGATTTGGGCAAAGAACTTGGTTGCGGAGCCTACTTAAAAGAGCTAAGGAGAACCGCTATTGAAAAATATAAAATTAAAAAAGCTAAAAAAATAAAAGGAATAAACTCAAACAATTGGAAAAAATACCTTTTTAATATATAATAAAGATATACTTAAAACATTCTTGCTATTGACAAAATAGCTAAAAATTAGTATAATATAACTATCAAAAATAATCTTAAAAATTAAACAAAAAATTATGCCAGAAATAAAAAAAGCAACTATTGGAGACTTTATGAAAGAGCAGGGATTAGTTTCAAATGAAGGAAAAATTAAAAAATCTGAAAAATTATCTGAAGAAACTAAAAAAATGGAGGCCAGTGATTTAAAAAAAATGATGGAGGATCCAAATTATGATCCAATTAACAAAAAAAGTTATTCCAACAAACCTTTTGAAAAAAAGACAGAAACACCTTTATCTAATTATGACATAGATAAGTTTGCAGAAGAATATAGTTTATATAATTTTACCAAAAAAGAAGATGATGTTGATTATAATGCAACAACACAATTTGAGGAAAAAGAACTTTTATCATTTGAACCCAAAGAAAGAAAAGACTTTACTGAATTTGAAAAAAAATCACTTCAAGATGTAGTAAAAAAATATATTAATAAGGAGGGCCAGTTTATCGGAGATAAAAAACTATCAGAAGAACAAATTAATGAAGCAATGGATGAATTTAAGCAAAACTTTCCCGAAGACTTTGCCAAAATGATTCATAAAAAAGCAATAAACTGCGACTTTAAGTGGAAAAAAGAAGTTTTTAAAGACAAAGACTTATTAGTAAGTTATTATCCTAATCCAGAAAAACCAATAATGAAATTTGTTTTAAACATAGATAAAAAAAATTCAGGAGAAAAAAGCCCTATAACAAAAATATTTATCGACAATTCAATAAAAAGTGAGAAAAAGGTTTTTAGGGATAAAAATGGCACAATATTAATCTTCTGCTCTAGACCAATTAAAAGACTAAAAATGAAAAATAAGTAAATCAAAGAAGTGGGTATTTAATTGAGCTATACCTCAAAAAGTGGGCATTAAATGCCCACTTTTTTTTAATTGATAAAATAATTTATGGTTTACAGTTTACTGTCAACTGTAAACATTTAGGCTCTTCTCTAATCTTGGTCTTTAAAAAAGTATTTTTATTAATATAAATAAAAAGATGCGGGTTAGAACTTTTATTTGTTATTTTAGATATATAAAAAGACCTATTTATTGATAATTAGATAGGTCTTTTAGAACTGGGGGGGCTTCGTGGAGTATATTAGAACCAAGCTTATGAATGTTAGATATATTCCTGCAATTTTACCCGCCCCTTAACTCACTATTGTTTTGAACCAAAAAAATCTAATTATAGAAGATATTAAAAAATAAAAAAATAGTAAATAATATTAAACTTCGCTAATAACATCAAAATTTTTATAACTACCAACAACAGAATAGCCAAAAACCTTCGCGTTTTTATTTATAGTCTTTATTTTTTTAGCTATTTCATTTAGAGTTGCTCCTGATCCAGTTGCGTCATCAATAATTAAAACATTTCCATTCATTTCTTGATCTGGCTTAACAGAAATAGTATCTCTAGCATTTATAATTCTGTCCTCTAATCTCCTAAGTGTTTTTTGGGGTATTTTTATACTATTAGATGTTTTATTAATAATAACATTATTTAATTTAACATCTATCTCTTTTTTAAAAACGTCCATAAATTGAGTTTTTCTATCTATGGTTGGAGGAACAAAACCAACTAAGCTTATCTTTTTATTTTTTATTAGATTCTTTATCACCGGGCCAATGATTGTTACAATCTCCTTAATAATTTTTCTATTTTGAGAAGTTTTTCCCAAATAAACTAATTGGCCTAATTTTGTTTTTCCAAAATAATCAAAAGTATAAAAATCGCTAAAAAATATATCATCTAAATATACATTTTTTTTGCCAGCCAATATTTTATTTTTAGCTGAAAATAAATTATTTTTTTTATTTTTTTGCAATATTTTTAATTTTTTATAAAAATTGTTTTTTTCTTTTTCAAAATCAAAATTATTTTTAGAGCACCAGGTATAAAAACCTTGAACTCCTCGAGCTATGTCACCGCTAGGAGAAAGATAGATATAATTCTGCTCAATAAAATAATCCTTAATATCTTTAGCTACAAAATTAATATTTTCCTTTAATTTAATAGAATAAAAAACTTTGGGGGTATGCCCATCTTTCTTAATTAAATCTTCATCTAAAAGCCTATTTAAATGTTTATATATATTTTTAATAGAAATTTTAGAAATTTTAACAACTTCCGAAGATCGAATCGGACCAAACCTTTCTATTATTTCTAAAATCTTATTTGTTTCTTTTGATAAATTATTCATATTTATATATTAGCAGGTTAATATTAACCTGTCAATATTCACCCCCCTACATTAAAAACAATTAATATTTGGATTAGATTTTAAGGCTTTAAAAGACAGTAAAATAGAGATAAACCCAATTAATTGGATAATTCCTATTTCTAGCCTAGAAAAAAATAGCAAAATTGAAAACAAACGGTTAAAACCAACGAAAATTGGCTTATATAAAACAAAAAACGAAGCTAATTACCTCGTTTCTGCTCAATGGGTGGCTTCGTGGAGAACATTAGAACTGAGTTTATAGAGATAAAGTATATTCCCATAATTCAACCTACCGCGTAACTTATTATAAAAAAGATAACATTAAACCTCACTTATAACATCAAATCCTTTAAAACTGCCTGTTATAGCTAGTCCAATAATATTTTTAGTTATTCCACTTTCTTTAATTTGAGTGGCTGTTTCATTCAAGGTCGCCCCCGAGCCAACAGCATCATCTATTAATAAAATATTATTATATTGCAAGCGATCCTCAACAATAATGGTCTTTTTGGCATTGTCTATACGGTCTTCAAGCTTATTTAATGTTTTTTGAGGAACCATAATATCAGTTCTAGCTTTACTTATTTTTACCAATCTAGTTTGTAAATGCAAATTATTCTCCAAAAACTTCATAAATTGATTTTCTCTTTTTACTGTCGGGGGAATAAATCCAACTCCATCTATCTTATATTGAATAATAATTTCATTAATTTGTGGCCTTATTATATCTATCAGCTCTTTCATTAATTTTTTATCTTGACTTTGCTTGGCATAAAGCAATAGCTGTCCTAGCTTAGTTTTACCAAATCGTTCAATACTATAAAAATCCAAATAAAATAAATTTTTCAAAGCAGTTTTTTTAAAAGTATTTTTAATCTTGGTCATTCCGCTTATTAAGCTATTTTTCTTAAATTTTTCATATTTTTTAAAAGTCTCTATATATTCTTGGGCAGTTTTTTCAATTGGTAATTTATTTTTATTACACCAATAGACAAATCCCTCTATTCCGCTCTTACGTTTACCTGAAGGAGTAATAATTAAATAATTTTCTTCAATAATTTTCTTTGTTTTATTATCTAGATTAATTTTATCTTCTGCGATCTTTTCTTTTTTAATAAAATAAAAAACCTTAGGAGGACGGCCTATCTTATCAATTTTATTATCCAATATTAACCTGGCCAATTGTTTAAAAATAGCTCGCGGACTTATCTCTAAAATTTCTGATAACTCATTAGCGCTTATTCGGCCTTTTTTAGAAATAATGTCTAATATTTTTTCTGAGGTCTTTTGTTTTTTTGTGTTTACTTGGTTCATAGTTCATAGTATACTATGAACTAAATAAATATGCAAGAAGTGGGCTTCGTGGAGAATATTAGAACTGAGTTGATGGAGATAAAGTATATTCCACAAGTTTGCCCTACCCCTTAACTCACTATATATTAAATAAAAAATCCCGACTTATTTGAGTGCGGGATTAAACTTCTTAACATTTATACAAACAGCAAAACGATATGTATTGCCATTAAGGTATAAAATATTATTGAAACCACCATATTATATTAGATCTAAACCCAGAATGTAACCCTAATTGCTGCAATTGGAACAAATTTTGTAAATACTTGCTTAAATTCTGTTACTAAAACTGGTTTTTTAAAAAATATCTTTATTAATAAACAAAAAAAATAAAGGTTAGAACCTTTATTTGTTATTTTAGGTATATAAAAAGACCTATTTGTTGAGATTTAGATAGGTCTTTATTTCTGGGTGGCTAGAGGGAATCGAACCCTCCCTACCGGGACCACAACCCGGCGTTCTAGCCGCTAAACCATAGCCACCATAAATCGAAATTAAATTCGATAAAAATAAATATTATTATCACTCTCTTTTATAACCTTTTCTGGTTCTAGGTTTTTCATTCTAAAATGATAACTAATAATAAGAGTTCCTTTTTGACATTCTTCTTTAAATTTATTTTCTAATTTTTCCATCATTTCAGGGCTCAAAAAACAATAAATAATATTAGCTTCTTTTAAATTAACCTTAAAAATATCCTTTCTAATTATTTGTATTTTGCTACCAGAAATAATTATTTGCATCTTAGCCAATAAATATGGCCACCAAGAATATTCTACTCCAATTAAATTACTAATATTAAACCTTTGCTCAACCGCTCTTAAAAACCCGGCTTTTCCAGCCCCCAACTCATAAACAGTCTCTTCCCCACTTAAATCTAGTTCTTTCAAAATTGATAAAATAGCATTAAATTTAGTCGATATAAAAGGAGCAAACCCCCTAAAAACAATATTATAAAATTGTATAGAAGCTAAAATGATTATAATTACTAAAAAAACAGCAATTAAAAGAAAAAGATAAAACATAATAAAAAATTATTTTAAAAAACGTATCCCCGCTAGGAATCGAACCTAGATATTCAGCTTAGAAGGCTGATGTTCTATCCATTGAACTACAGGGACCTATATGAGATAATTTATCAAACTACCAAACAAAAGTCAATTTTAAAATTTTGATTTTTTGTTAAATTTAAAATTACAAAAAATTACTACTAAACATCCAATAAAAATTAAAGAATCTGCTAAATTAAAAACTGTAAAATATTTTAAATCTAAATAATCGATTACATAAGAAAATTTTATTCTATCTATAAAATTACTAACAGCCCCAAAAAAAATAGCCAACCAACCCAAAAACTCTATTTTTTGGTTTTTCCTTGTTAATAAAAATAAATTAATTAAAATTAAAAAGATTAAAAAGATTAAAAAGATTTTTAAAAAAACTCCTTCTATAGGAATAGAAAAAGAAATATATTTATTAGAATAAAAAGTAAAAACTAACCAATCTTTTAACAAAATAAAATCATTTTTTAAATTAATTGATAGAAATTTTAAATATCTATCTAAAACAAAAAGCATAGTTATAATAATAACTATGCTAAAATATTTTTTTTCTTTTAAAAAATTAATCATTTTCTTCCTGAAGTTTGGTTTTGCAATCAATGCAAGAACTAGCCGTTGGCCTAGCCATTAATCTTTTTTCACCTATTTCTTTTTTACAATACTTACAAACTCCATAAGTATTATTTTCAATCCTTTTTAAAGCATCATCGATTTCTTTAATAGATTTTTCCAAAACTTTTTCAGCCATAACTACGGTAGAATATTCACTGATTTCTTGAGCATTTTCATCGGGCTTATCTCCATATTCAGGAAAACTAGCAGTTCTGTTATCAGTCTCGTGTGGATCTTTTTTAGATAAATCTTGTAAATCTTGCAATAATTGTTGTTTTTTTTGAATCAATCCTGCTTTTATTTTTTCAATACCATTAATCATATTTTTTTAATAAAAAATAAACTATTGATTTTTGTATCAATTTTATATATTATATTATAAACAATAAAAACACTTTTGACAAGGTCTAAAATATTTGCTATTATTTTTTTGTTAATGGAGCGGTAGTTCAGTTGGTTTAGAACGCCTGCCTGTCACGCAGGAGGTCGCGGGTTCGAGTCCCGTCCGTTCCGCATTTGCGGGTATCGTATAATGGCTTTTATATCAGCCTTCCAAGCTGAGGATGGGGGTTCGATTCCCCCTACCCGCTCATTATAAAAAACAGGAATTTTCTCCTGTTTTTTTATTTTATAATATTTATTTAATTTTACATTATTCTAACTCTTTCTATTTCATTAATCTTGCCATGTAAGACAATATTTTCAATATTGTAAGTTCCCATTTTAGGAGCATTTAAAAAACCACTCATGGCCGCTTTGGCCAACCAGCCAGAATTTAAAAAATCAAACAACCATTCATCAACATGATTTGGATTTTTGCTATCAACTCCAGCTCCAATGCCCAAAAGCCATCTTCTATTATAATGTTCCTGAGACCCGATTGGTTCCGACATTATAATAGGAATGCCTAACCCACTATAAAAACTAAGTTCTGAGGGTTTGGTCCACAATATATCTGTATTTCTTAAAAGAATATTAAATTCTTTAAAATACTCCATTTTATCACTATTATATAATAGCTTTACATTTTCA
>Ga0265293_10004176_pt1 | contig 25766 bp, 24 predicted proteins | sample Munlanlewell138R_FD_192505 | JGI IMG/M metagenome (GOLD analysis project Ga0265293, IMG submission 192505) | Leachate microbial communities from a municipal landfill in Southern Ontario, Canada - Leachate well 138R | ecosystem: Engineered > Solid waste > Landfill > Unclassified | place: Canada...
ATAATACTCATGAGACTTGGAGCTCCTTTCTGGGAGGTAGTGTGAATTGTCGTGAATCCATTATACCAGAGGTGTTTCAGGTCTCATTTTATTTATTAAGTTAACAGACCGAATCGCTTGGCAAGGAGGATGAGATGAAAGTAGCCATTCTTGGATCCGGTAACGGTGCACACGCTACGGCATTCGAATGGAGCAAAGCCGGGCACGACGTGTGGATGTTCGATTTTCCCGAGTTTGCAGACATCGAAAAAATTGCCGCAAAAGGCGGAATCGAGTGTCAGGGCGAGATGAGTGGTTTTGCCCCGGTCGCTTATGCAGGAAGCGACATCGAGCGCGTGCTCTCAGGCGCCGATCTCGTGTTCGCCATCGGCCCGGCGTACAGCACGGAGGCATTTGCCGAAGCGTGCAGGCCATACGCAAAAGACGGCCAGGTGTACATCGTGTGCCCGGCGTCGTTTTCGGGAGCGATTGTCTTTAAGCAGGGGCTCGGCCTGGATCTGCTCGATGAGCGGATCGTCGTTGCCGAAACGTCGACGCTTCCTTACGCAGCGCGGATTGTCGAACCCGGTACGGTGTTCATCCACAACCGCCTTAAGGGAGGCTTGTACATCGCCGCGCTTCCTTCTTCCTGCAACGAGCGGGTCTTCGAAATGGTCCGCGGTGTGCACGATACGATGGAGCTTGTCGACAATGTGTGGCAGACGAGCTTTCAAAACGCCAACCCGGTCATCCATCCGGCCATCACGCTGCTCAACGTCGCGCTGATCGAACGCACGGGAGGAAACTTTCTCTTTTACGAAGAAGGGGTTACGCCGGCCGTCGGCCGCCTCGTGAAGGCGGTGGACGACGAGAAAATTGCGATCGGTGCAAAGCTCGGTGTAACGATTATGCCCGATACGCAGCTCGGCATGCTGCAGGGATACCAGGCAGTCGACAGCTACGACATCGGCTATTCCACGGCGCCGGGGTACAAGGGGATCATGGCCCAGACGTCGCTGGATTATCGCTACTTTAACGAAGATGTCGGATACGGACTCGTGTTTATGACCGATTTTGCGCGGCACATCGGTGTCGAGACGCCCATCATGGACTCCATCATCAACATCGTTTCGGTGCTCATGGAGCGTGACTACCGCGCCGAAGGCGCGCGTACGCTGGCCGGACTCGGTCTCGACCAATACGATCTGCAGGAGCTCGTGCATCAGTTCTAGACCTTTATGGATCGGAAACGCAGATAAAAAATAGCCCTGTGCGGGCTATTTTTATGTTATAATTAACAGATCATAATATTGAGTTTCACTATGTGACAGGAGGTCTATTTGAAGGAACTGCGCTTGATACCGGAACCGTCCGTTTCGCCAAACGAAGTGTTTGGGATCCTGGATGTGAACTTGAAGAGCATCGAAAAGGAATGTGACGTGGAGATCGTCCTTCGCGGTGAAGAAATACTGATCCGCGGCGAGCAGTGCGAGCGGGCCGGACAGATTATCAACGAGCTCTTTTCCGTGGTCAGCCGCGGACAGATTCTCGATGAACAAAAGGTGAGCTACATCATGGACCTTTCGAGAGAAGGTCTGTCGTATGCCGACAGCACGCTGGCCGAGGACGTCATCTGCTTTACCCATCGGGGAAAGCCGCTCAAGGCTAAAACGCTCGGGCAGAAGAGCTACGTGCAAGCAGCCCGGAGTCACGATATCGTACTCGCGATCGGCCCGGCCGGTACGGGGAAGACCTATCTGGCTGTCGCCCTGGCCGTTCGGGCACTTAAAAATAAGGAAGTTGAAAAAATCATACTGGCGCGGCCGGCGGTAGAAGCCGGAGAGCGTCTCGGTTTTCTGCCGGGCGATCTGCAGGAAAAAGTAGATCCCTATTTGAGACCGCTGTACGATGCCCTGTACGATATCCTCGGAAGGGACAGCGCGCTGCGCCTCAAAGAAAAGGAGACCATCGAAGTGGTGCCGCTTGCCTACATGCGCGGCCGCACGCTGGACAACGCATTCATCATCCTGGATGAAGCGCAAAATGCGACGAAAGAACAGATGAAGATGTTTTTGACGCGCATGGGCTTTGGGTCAAAAGTCATCGTCAACGGCGATATTACGCAGATCGACCTGCCGCGCGGATGCCGCTCCGGCCTGATCGACGCCATGGGCGTGCTCAAGGACGTCGAAGGTATCGCATTTTCCAGGCTGACGGCAAGCGATGTCGTCCGTCACCCGCTCGTACGCAAAATTATCGATGCGTACGATCGACACAGAACGCCGAAGGCGGAACGGTAAGCGATATGATGCTATACTTCGACACAGAAGAATATCCCGCGCCCGGCGTGCGCAAATCCATGGAGCAAGTTGCCGGTATCGCCGCCGAAAAACAGGGCTTCGAGGCATCCAGTCTCTCCCTGTCTGTATCGTTTGTGAATGCGGAGGAAATCCGGGAGCTGAACCGGCAGTACCGGTCGGTCGACGAGGTGACCGACGTGCTGTCTTTTCAGCAGTGGGACGGTGTGTCGCCTCTGCCGCAGGATCGCGAGTTCGATCTGGGCGATGTGATCTTGTGCGAGGAAGTCGTGGAGCAGCAGGCGGAGCAGTACGGTCATTCGAAAGAACGGGAACTGCTCTATCTGTTTACGCACGGTGTGCTGCATCTGCTGGGGCACGACCATATATGCGAAGAGGATAAAAAAGCGATGAGAGCGCAGGAAGAGCAGATTATGGAGCAGATGGGTCTTCCGCGCGGCGATGCGAAAGGGTGGACCGATGGACAATAAAGCACTGTACCGGATGGCAGAGCAGGCGCTTGTCAATTCCTATGCCCCGTACTCCGACTTTCGGGTGGGGGCGGCGCTTTTAACCGGGAGCGGCGATGTGTATACGGGTGTCAACGTCGAAAACTCATCGTTCGGGGCGACGATCTGCGCCGAGCGCACGGCGTTTGTCAAAGCCGTCGCAGACGGGCACCGGTCGTTTAAAGCGATCGCGATTGCGAGCAGCGGAGGACAGGCGTGGCCCTGCGGAATATGCAGACAGTTTATGTTTGAGTTCGGCGACAGCCTGACTGTCATAACCGGAGAAGACGAAAATCATTTGGATGTACGGGATATCAAGGAACTGCTACCGGAGGGTTTCCGCTTATGAAAACAGGTTTTATAGGGATTGTCGGACGTCCCAATGTGGGCAAGTCCACCCTCATGAATGCCATACTGGGCGAAAAGATCGCTATCGCCACCGACAAGCCGCAGACGACCCGCAATACGATACGCGGCATTTACACCAGAGAGGCGGCCGGGGAGGACGGCGGTTGTCAGATGGTCTTTATCGACACGCCCGGCATCCACAGACCGAAGAACAAACTGGGAAGTTATATGACCGATATTGCGGTGAACACGCTGCGGGAAGTGGACGTCATACTGTTCCTCGTCGACGACGTGGCCGGAGGACTTGCTGCCGGCGACAAGGAGATTCTCGAGCTGCTGTCGCAGAGCCATACGAAGAAGGTCCTGGCGATTAACAAGATGGACAAGCTCGACCCGGAAGCATTTCGCCTCGCCTACGAGACCTACGAGCGCACCGGCCTGTTCGACGCGATCGTCGGTACGAATGCGGAAAAAGGACACAACGTCGATACGCTGCTTCGCATCCTCGAAGACCTGCTGGTGGAAGGGCCGATGTATTTCCCGGCGGATATGGTCACAGACCGCGCGGAACGCTTTCTGGCCGGGGAGATCATCCGGGAGAAAGTTCTGATGTACCTCAGCGACGAAGTACCTCACGGTGTGGCGGTCGAGATCGAACTGTTCGACGAAAAACCGGACATCACGAACATCAACGCTGTCATATACTGCGAAAAAAAATCACACAAAGGCATCCTGATCGGTCGCGACGGCAAGAAGCTGAAGGGTATCGGCAAGAGTGCACGGCTGGAAATCGAAGCGCTGCTGGGCACGAAGATTTATCTGGAGCTGTGGGTTAAAGTCAGAGAGAACTGGCGCGACAATCCCCAGGCGCTCCGCAGCCTGGGCTACAGGACATAGCGATGATTTCTCAAATGCAGGGGGTCGTGCTTCGACAGATCCGAACCGTCCGGGGACGGCGGATTATCGTGTTGTTCTCGCGGGACCGCGGGAAAATCAGCGCCGGCACCTTTATCAACGAATCGGGGAAAAACAAATCGGCTCTGGCGCTGCGGCCGTTTGCATACGGCCGGTATGAGCTTTCGAGCACAAGGGGAAACTTCAACATCAACAGCGCCGAGGTGCTGAAGAGTCACTACCGCATCGGCGAGCACGTGGAAAAATACGTAAACGCATCCTATGCCCTGGAGTTTACGGACAAATTTCTTCAGGAGGACGAACCGGCGCAGGGATTGTTCGACGAGCTGATCGACTTCCTTTCGCTGATGGAACATCGAAACAAAGCGTATGGAACGCTGGTCGCAGGGTACGTGTGCCGCGCCATCGCGTGGGCAGGCTGTGCGCCCGGCCTGACCGGCTGTACGAACTGCGGCGAAGAGGATATGTGCGTGTTTTCGGTGGAGGACGGCGGCCTGCTGTGCGAAGCCTGCCGCAGCGCAAGCGGACGAAGTCCCGCATTGATATTTCCGGTCAGTGCGGATATAATTGAAGTATTCAGGTATTTGCTGGAAAATCCAATCAAAAACCTCCGCAATCTGGCGCTTCGGGACGAGTTGGAACAGAGCATAAGAGAGATACTCAGCGCATATATCGCATGTCACCTGGGTATCGGGGGATTAAAAAGCGAATCGCTGATCGTATGAGACGCCCGTCGGGCGGCATATGGAAAGGGGAGTAACATGGAAATTACACTGGAAAAAATTGAACTGGTCAAAGATCGGACCGGCGTCGGCTACAAGGAAGCCAAAGAGGCACTGGAACAGACGGAGGGCAACGTCGTCGATGCGATCATCCTCATCGAGGAAAATATCGATGAAGCCGGCCGCAGCAAAATGGGCACGCAGGGTGCTGCCGCCATAGACAGCATCAAGGAGGCCATTCGCAAAGGAAACGTAAGCAAAATTGTGATCAAGAAAGACGATGATGTTCTGCTGAACCTGCCCGTCAACATCGGCATCATCGGGACCGTGCTGTTCCCGTGGGCTGCGCTCGGTGCAACGATCGCGGCTTTCGGCACAAAGTGCACGATTGAACTCGTTAAAGACAACGGAGAAATCGTCAACATATCGGAGAAAGCTTCGGATACGCTGGATACAGTCGTCACAAAAGGAAGCGTCATCTACGACGAGATGAAGGACAAGAGCGAGGATATCGTGGACACCGCGAAAGAAAAGGGACAGATGGCCTGGATGACGGCGAAGGAAAAGGGCGAAGAAGTCGTCGACACGGTGCGCGATAAAGCTGCGGAAATCAAGAAGAGAGCTCCCGAAGGGGATGACTTGGATGGATTTTGCGACTTCGACCTCAGCGATGTGGAAGATGTCGTCGAGAGCGTTAAGGATACGGTCGAAGATGTCGCCGAGAATGTCAAGGATACCATCGAAGATGTGATCGATACGTTAAAAGAGTAGTAAAAAGACCAGACAGGATACAGGATAGGAGAACAAATCAGCATGGAACAGGCATTCTCGATGGATACAATCGTTGCGCTTGCAAAGGGACGAGGCTTCGTTTACCCGGGGTCCGAAATCTACGGGGGGCTCGCCAATTCCTGGGACTACGGTCCTCTGGGTGTCGAGCTCAAAAACAACATAAAGAAGGCGTGGTGGAAGAGATTCGTCCAGGAGTCCGAATACAATGTCGGCCTGGACGCCGCCATCCTGATGAATCCCAGGACGTGGGAGGCTTCCGGGCACGTCGCCGGATTTTCCGATCCGCTCATCGACTGCAGAGCCTGCAAGTCGCGCTTTCGAGCCGACAAGCTCATCGAAGAGCATGCGCAGGCTGCCGGTACCCCGGCGGATGGCGTGGACGGATGGGGCTACGAGCGCATGGAGACCTATCTCGCCGAGCACGGCGTGGCTTGTCCCGAGTGCGGAAAGACCGACTTTACGGGAATCCGGCAGTTCAACCTCATGTTCAAGACGTTTCAGGGTGTAACGGAAGACTCGCAGTCGCAACTATACCTTCGTCCCGAGACAGCGCAGGGGATTTTTGTCAACTTCAGAAACGTGCAGCGGACGTCTCGCAGGAAGATTCCCTTCGGCATTGCGCAGATTGGAAAATCGTTCAGAAACGAAATTACGCCGGGGAACTTTATTTTCCGCACCCGTGAGTTCGAACAGATGGAGCTTGAATTTTTCTGTGCGCCCGGAACGGATCTGGACTGGTTTAACTACTGGAAAGAATTTTGTCATCGGTTTCTGCTGGACATCGGCCTTCATCCGGATCGTCTGCGTCTGAGGGACCACTCAAAGGAAGAGCTGTCTCACTACAGCGTTGCGACGACGGACTTTGAGTTCCTGTACCCGTTTGGCTGGGGCGAGCTGTGGGGCGTGGCGGACCGGACGGACTTCGACCTGACGCAGCACCAGGAGCACTCGGGTCAGAGCATGGAATATACCGATCCGGTCACCAACGAGAAGTACATTCCGTACTGCATCGAGCCGTCGGTGGGCGCCGACCGCATGTTCCTGTCTGTTCTGTGCAACGCTTACTGCGAAGAGACGCTTGCCGAGGGTACTGATAAAGAAGACAAACGGGTCGTTTTGCGGTTTCATCCGGCGCTGGCGCCGTTTAAAGCGGCCGTGCTGCCGCTTACGAAAAAGCAGGCCGGGCAGGCTGCGGATCTCCGTAACGAGTTGTCGAAGCACTTTGCGGTTGACTTCGATATCCCGGGCAGTATCGGCAAGCGCTACAGACGGCAGGACGAAATCGGAACGCCGTACTGCATCACGCTGGATTTTGACACCGAGGAAGACGGGAGCGCAACGATTCGAGACCGGGACACCATGGAACAGGTACGAGTCCCGTTAGCAGAAATCAAGGATTATCTCCTTGAGCGCACAGCATTTTAGCAAACGGACCACGAGAATCTCCTGCGCGAGACGGATGGGGCCGAATGGAAAGGGGCAGAGGAATGAGTAAAAAATACGTCTACATGTTTCACGAAGGCAAAGGGGACATGAAAGAACTTCTGGGTGGCAAAGGGGCAAACCTGGCCGAGATGACCAACCTCGGCATGCCTGTGCCCGGAGGGTTTACAATCACAACGGAAGCCTGTACGAGGTATTACGTGGACGGAGAGACGATTACACCGGCCATCCGCGAGGAGATCATGGAGTACGTCGCCAAGCTGGAGCAGGCAACGGGAAAGAAGTTCGGAGACCGCACCAATCCGCTGCTGGTTTCGGTCCGCTCCGGCGCAAGAGCGTCGATGCCAGGCATGATGGACACGATTTTGAACCTCGGCCTCAACGAGGAGATCGTGGAAACGCTGATTTCAAAGACGGAGAACCCGCGCTTTGCCTACGACTCGTATCGCCGGTTTATACAGATGTATTCCGATGTCGTTAAGGAAACCGGCAAGGAGAAGTTCGAAGAACTGATCGACCACATGAAGGCGGAAAAGGGCGTGTCTCTCGATACAGAACTGGATGCCGACGACCTTCACAAACTGGCCGAGCAGTTTAAGAACGTGTACAAAGAGACCGTCGGCGAAGATTTTCCGACCGAGCCGGTCGAGCAGTTGATGGGGGCCATCGAGGCGGTGTTCCGCTCGTGGAACAACCCGAGAGCCATTTACTACAGGCGCATCAACAACATCCCCTCCGACTGGGGGACAGCGGTCAACGTGCAGGAAATGGTGTTTGGAAACACCGGCGACAATTCCGGAACGGGAGTCGCTTTCTCCAGGAGTCCCGCAACCGGCGAAAAAGAACTGTTCGGAGAGTTCTTGATGAATGCGCAGGGCGAAGATGTCGTCGCAGGCATCCGCACGCCGCTGCCGATTTCGGAGCTTAAAGAGACGAAGCAGGACATTTATCAGGAATTCCACGACATCGTCTACCGGCTCGAAGCGCACTATAAAGACATGCAGGACATGGAGTTTACCATCGAGGACGGCAAGCTGTTTATGTTGCAGACTCGAAACGGCAAACGGACCGCCGCCGCAGCGCTCAAAATCGCCTGCGATATGGTCGACGAAGGCATGCTGACGGAGACGGAAGCGGTGATGATGATCGATCCCAAGCAACTCGATGCGCTGCTCCATCCCCAGTTTGACGCAGACGCTCTGGCGAAAGCCGAAGCGATCGGCGAAGCGCTGCCTGCATCACCGGGTGCAGCCAGCGGCCAGATTGTGTTTACGGCGCCGGCCGCCACGGAGTGGACGGTCAAGAAGGGTGCAGATGTGATTCTGGTCCGCCTGGAAACTTCGCCCGAAGACATCGAAGGCATGCACTACGCCAAGGGGATTCTGACCGCGCGCGGCGGCATGACGTCGCATGCGGCTGTCGTCGCAAGAGGCATGGGCACGTGCTGTGTTGCCGGCTGTGGCGAACTGGTCATCAACGAAAAAGAAAAGAAGTTCCGTCTCGGCGGAAAGGAATATAAAGAAGGCGATTACATTTCGCTCAACGGATCCACAGGCAAGATTTATGCAGGCGCTATTCCGACGGTTCCCGCGACGATTTCGGGCGACTTTGACCGGCTGATGCACTGGGCCGACGATCTGCGCTACATCAACGTGCGCACGAATGCCGACACGCCGGACGATGCGGCAAAAGCCATCGACTTCGGAGCGGAAGGTATCGGCCTGTGCAGAACGGAGCACATGTTCTTCGACGCAGACCGGATTGCAGCCGTGCGCGAAATGATTCTGTCGCGTACGACGGAGCAGCGCGAAAAAGCGCTCGCCAAGTTGCTTCCCGTACAGCGCGAGGATTTCGAAGGCATTTACGAAGCGATGCAGGGGTATCCTGTCACCATCCGCTTCCTGGATCCGCCGCTGCACGAGTTCCTGCCGACAAACGAAGGGGATATCGCAAAACTGGCCACGGAAATGGGAACGACGGTTGCAGAGGTTCACGAAGTCATCGACTCGCTGCACGAATTCAACCCGATGATGGGCCACAGGGGCTGTCGCCTGGCCGTTACGTATCCGGAAATTGCCAGGATGCAGACGCAGGCGATTATCGAAGCCGCCATCAACGTGCAGAAGCGTCATCCGGAATGGGACCTCATACCCGAACTGATGATACCGCTCGTCGGCGAACGCAAAGAGCTTGCGTTTGTGAAGGCGGTCGTCGTTGAGACGGCGGACGCGCTCATCGCTGAATCCGGTGTTGACCTGAAATACCTGGTCGGTACGATGATTGAAATCCCGCGGGCGGCGCTCACGGCCGACGAAATCGCTCTGGAATCTGACTTCTTCTCATTCGGCACAAACGATCTGACGCAGATGGCGTTTGGATTTTCCAGAGACGATGCCGGCAACTTCCTCGATGCGTACTACGACAACAACATCTATGAGTCCGATCCGTTTGAGCGACTCGACGTCATCGGCGTCGGGGAGCTGGTGGATATCGCCGTCAAGCGCGGAAAGAAAGCGAACCCGGACATTCATCTGGGCATCTGCGGCGAACACGGCGGAGATCCTTATTCGGTTACGTTCTTCCACAACGTCGGGCTGGACTACGTGTCCTGCTCTCCGTTCCGCGTGCCCATCGCCAGGCTTGCCGCTGCGCAGGCGCAGGTGAAGCAGCCGCGATAGCGCGGTTTATCCGGGAGCTAGCAGATTGCGGAACGATGCATTGCTTTAAGAGCTTAGGCAGCCTGTGAATGGTTGGTTATTCATTAAAATGGAAAAGGTGGAGCACCTCAGAACTGAGGTGCTCCACCTTTTGGGATTGGTGGTTCCGCTTCATTGTTTTGCCCGGGATGTGAATTCATGTTGAGTAGAATTTGTTGCTATTCAAGAGTATCGCTCTGAAAGGGGCCTCCGCTGTGCAGAATTTGGAGCTATTCTAAAGAACCGCTTCGCAAAAGGCTCCTAGTGTGCAAAATTTGGAGCTATTGCAAAGAATCGCTATACAGAAAGCTTTTAGTGTGCAAAATTCGGCGTTATTCCAAAGAACCTCTATACAGAAGGCTTTTAGTGTGCAAAATTTAGAGATATTTAGTGTTTTCGACGGATATTTTAAAACAACTTCAAATTCTGCACAGGACACAGTGATTTTGTCGAATTAATTGAAATAGCTCCAAATTTTGCTCAATTCCTGCAGGTGTAAGAAGAACAATTGAAACAACTCAAAAATTTGAATCGGTTAGGCTTAATAAGAATGAAAAATTACTAAAAATGTAAAACAAGGTAAAATATAGTGGCCAATTGTTTGATTTGTGCTATAATCCAATTATGGACATATACCTCAGTCATTTATCGGCAGCTGCATTTTGGAATACTCCGTACTTGGATGTAGTGTGCGGCAATGTAAGAAGCGAAGAGCGAAACTCTCTTCAAGGTTGTGTGTGGCAAAGTTATGCGGATCGAAGTCGCACAGCTCTGCGTCGTGCGGAGACGGTCTCTTCTCCACAAACTCATTCTGACATTCCAACCTACACCTATGTGAATCGCAGAAGTCTGCGATACTCCAAATCGCAGATCACTCACCTATGTCAACAGCCGCTGCCTGCTGGTGCCATCAGAACCATAAATGGAATAAAAGTGGCTTCGCCTGAACTTGCATTTCTGCAGCTTGCGAACCTTCTCGATATCCACCGCCTCATCCTGTTGGGACTACAGCTTTGCTCTCATCCGCCTGGGAAACCTTCCGAGGCAATCACGACCAAGCTTAACATTTGTAAGTTCGTCCAAAAGGCGAATGGGTTGCACGGCCGGTTGAAGGCGACTCGAGCATGTAAATACATCGCTGACGGATCTTCCTCAATTATGGAGTCCATCGTTTACATGATTTTAGCGCTGCCACACGCTTTGGGTGGATATGGATTTTCTGATCCTTTGTTCAATTACGAAATCAAACTAAAGGACGATTCGGCAAGGCTGCTTGGACAAAAATATTGCTATCTTGATCTGTATTATAAAGAGGCGAAGTTAGCGGTTGAGTATGACAGCTTTGCTTTTCACGGTAGCCCTGTGGAGCAGGGGCGTGACTCACTGCGCTCAACTGCGCTGGAACGACAGGGGATTGACGTGATGAGTCTGCGAACTATCCAGGTGTATGATGAAAAGGCATGCAAGGATTTTGCGCACAATCTGTCCGGCCGCATCGGCAAACGCATCCAAATTCGCACTCACCGGTTTTCTCCGATGCATGCGCATTTACGCTCGCTGCTTCCCAAAGTGTAGTGAGTGCACGGCCGTGTGTTTTGTGTTCTTGTGTGCATGAGGTGATATAAGTTGCAAATCTCTATACTTTGTTGTCCGTCGATGTGTTTTTTCGTAAGGACCTTCAATTCAAGAATTGCAACTTAGGAGCTGAGCGGCTATAAGTAATAGAGGCGGCGCAGTGAACCAAGAATGGTGGCTGTCTAATCTATAGAAATCCGAGACCCAGTGAGCTAAAATAAGTGGCAAGTATTTATCGAAGAAAAGGCAATGTCATTCTCGAAACTTGACAGCAGGTCAGAAAGAATATGTCGAAATGAAACTCATCTCCGTAAAAGAGCTCCCTGAATACAAAGATATTGCAGTTCAATACATCCAAGACAAATGGGCAAATAAAAATAGTCTGCTTGTATACGAGAATTGCATTGCGAATTGCGTTGAATCATCCAGTCCGCTCCCGCAGTGGTATTTGCTGATGGAGGCATCGGATGTGGTCGGTTGTGCCGGGCTTATTACAAAGCGCCGGCTGAAAGGAGCCGTCACTGTGCAGAATTTGGAGCTATCCTATAAAGTCGCTTTGAAAAGGACCCTTACCGTGCAAAATTTGGAGCTATTTATTGTTTTCGGTAAATATTTTAAAACAGCTCCAACTTCTGCTCAGAACACTGCGATTTTGCCGGACTAATTAAAACAGCTCCAACTTTTGCTCAAAGCACTGCGATTTACGGGACTCTCGTGACGGCCGTGACATCCATATTATAATCAACACAAAACAGCATGCCGCTAAACCGGCATGCTGTTTATCGTTTTGTTCTTGCCACTCGAAATTTGCAGAGAGTTCGTTATCAGGTGTTTGTGTCTAAAGGGATGAGCGGTGCGATTTGACGACATCCATAAACGCTTTGACCCGCTGCCAGTCGACGCGCTTGTGGAAGTCACCGTCTTCCTTAAACGTCGTGCCGACGACGGCTGCATCCGCATAGGTCAAAATCTGAACGATGGTATCGATGCGGCAACCGGTGTTGCACAAGACAGCCACGTCGGGCACGGCGGCCTTCACGTCTCGAATCAGGTGATTGTCGACTTCCTGCCCGGCTGCATTGGCCGAAATGCACAAGCCGGCAGGCCCCGCTTTGAACACGACAGATTTTGCGATGTCCGCAAGCGGTCGCGTGTCGAGGTTGCGATCAGATTCCGGATTGATAAAGTACAACATCTTTAAGTCGTGCAGCTGCAGCTCAGCTTTCCTGCGCATCAGCATGGAAAAGTCGTTGTTGTACAATCCGCCGTCACCGACGTACACGCCGGAAAAAGTCCCACGGACGAACTTCGCATCGACCGCAGCCGCAAGCTCGATCGTCGCCAGGCCATCCGAAATGCAATCTACACCGTAGGGGACAGCGATATCGTGCATCAGTTCCCCGATGACCCTTGCCATCGCAGCCGGTGTAACAAAGGACATCTGTCTCTGATACGGCAGGCTGAACTCGTTGCTGAATATGATGCCGTCCACGCCGCCTTTTTGCAGTGCGGCCAGATCCTGCCTCGCATGGCTGACAACCTGTTCCATCGCATCGCCCGGACGGAAAAGCGGGTCGCCCGGCAGCGGATCCAGGTGGAGCATGGCAAAAATCGGTTTCTTAACGTTGAACATTGTTTCTGTCCAGAGCATATCGATTCTCCTTTTTCGTTCATTTTTTCAATTATAGCATGATTATCCTCCCGGTGTAACTGTAAGGAGAGTGCGTCGAAAGATTAACTTGCTAAAATATGGCAAATATGGTAAAATCAGAGCAATCAATCGCCCAATTATGAAAGAAAGAATTAAGGCATGAAGTCGATTTCCATCGCTATTTGTCATATGGACGAAGTGTACGCCCGGGCGCTGGCCCGGGGGATGTCTTCGCGGTGGAGTCAGGCTGCAATCGCGGTGGTCCGTCCGGAGAATCGCGCTGAGTGGGAGGGCTGCGACATTGTCTTGTTCGATGAAGCCTATGCCTTCAAATTGACCGCGGATGGCGGACCGGTTTGCGACCCGCCCGACAGGCAATCAGACGGAGCGAATGGGCCTGCCCCGATAGACATCTCTGTCAGCAGTCAGTTGAAAACAGACGATGCGCCTGCGCCGACCTGCATCTCCATAAGCAAACAGCCGGTTCCAAACGATGCAGAAATCGCTTCTGTATATCGGTTTACACCGCTTCCGGAGCTCATTGCAAAGCTCAAAATCCTCGCCGGATGGGGCACCGGGCACTTGCCGGCAGAAGTGGACCTTTCGGGTGTTACATTTTGGGGCGTAACGTCGGGTGCGGGCGGCAGCGGCACGAGCTCTCTGGCCGTCGTTCTCGGGCGGAGTCTGGCCCGGATCAGGCAGCAGAATGTGATGCTCATCGAGTTCGGGCGGTTTGCGTCGGACGAAGGTGTGCCTGACATCGGTGAAGGGGCGCGGTTTTTCTACCGGGTCATGGCCGACGAACCGATGGTACCGGGCTTATTTGACGTCTGTACACATACTGACTCCTACGGCCTGAAGCGCTTCCGCCGGGCGGGCTGTGAAAATCCGCTCTGGGCGGCCGGAGAGGACGAGAATTTCCGTCTCCTGAGATTTGTCGCCCAATATGCCGGTTGTTCTCACATCGTGCTGGATATCCCGCCATCGACGCGCCAGAGCCGCACGCTTATGCGCGTGTGCGAACATCAAATCGTCAACTACGGATGGCAGCATCACCGGTTTGCGGAGTCGGCTGCGCTGGAGAGAGCACTGCGACAGGTGTGCGAGAGGGACGGACTGGATCCGGAACGGATTATCGTGTCGTTTCAACCGATGGAAGATCCGTACAGCTTTCAGGGAAGCGAAGTGGATATTCACGGTCAGTTTGGGGCGGAGGTGAGGGCTCTTGTTGACAGAATGGAACGACCGTAACGAAAGTCCGGCGATTTTACTTCGTCCGCTCGTGGAGAGCGCAAGGCAACGCATGGCGGTATCATCCGGATCCTCCGGGTCGATGGAGGAGTGCGAAGTCATGGAGCTCGTCGAGGATCTCGTGCTGACACATCCTCCCGCCCGGGATCTGTCGATCGGCGAAAAGCGGCAACTCATCCGGTCGGTGTTCTGCTCGCTTCGAAGAGAGTTGGAAATACTGCATGACTATGCGAACGATCCGGACGTTTCGGAAATCATGGTCAACGGGACAGGAGGAATTTTCGTCGAAAGAAAAGGATGCATCGTCCGGCTCCCGGTCGCCTTTGAGAACGCGGAGGATCTAGAAAAAGTGATACGGCGGCTGGCGGCGCACGTCGGCCGCGAGATGAATGACCTGCATCCCATCGTGGATGCCAGGTTGCAGGACGGGTCGCGCATCAACGCTGTCGACCGCAGCATCGCCCTGGGCGGGCCTATCCTCACGATTCGAAAGTTCAACAAGAACCGCATGACGATGGAGGATTTGATCCGTCGCAACGACATCACCCGGGAAGCCGCCGATTTGCTTTCGAGGCTCGTGCAGAGCGGGTACAACATGTTCGTGAGCGGAGGAACGAGTTCCGGCAAGACGACATTTCTCAACATCCTGTCCGATTCGATTCCAAGCGGAGAACGGGTCATCGTAATCGAGGATTCGGCGGAGCTTGCGATTCGAAATCACGAGAATCTCGTGCGCATGGAGGCCAGAAAAGCCAATGCACAGGGGAAGGGAGCGGTCACGATTGCCGATCTGATCCGTACGAGCCTCCGAATGCGTCCTGACCGTATCATCGTCGGCGAGGTTCGCGGTGGCGAAGTCGTCGACATGTTACAGGCGATGAGCACGGGGCACGATGGCTCGCTGTCGACCGGTCATGCGAACTCTCCCGCCGGGATGATCGTCCGTCTGGAGACGCTGTTCCTGGCGGCGTCCGGCTTTCCCATCGAAGCGGTACGCAATCAGATCGCAGGCGCAATCGATGTTTTTGTTCATCTGAAGCGGAGTCCGGACGGCCGTCGGTCGGTGTGGTCCATTGCCGAGGTGGCCGGCTACAGCAACGGTGTTGTTCAACTGAACGAACTATATCATCGAGTACCGCACCGCGGGCTTGTGGCGACCGGGAACCGGTTGATGCACGTGGAGAAGCTGATCCAGAGCGGGCTGGCGGATGAAGAGCAAGCGGAGGATATCCAATGACAGATTACACCGTATACACACTTTCTGCAGAAGAGCAAAGAAAATACTATGCTGTGTCTGCGCTCATACTGCTGGCGCTCGTTCTGTTGTTCTACAGAAGTGCTCTCGCAGCGGTTTTCGGGCTGCCTCTCATTCGGGTAATGGAAAAGCACTGGGCCGCACGAAAAGCGGAGAAGCGCAGGGAAGCGCTGCTCGACGGATTTCGGGACGCACTGTACAGCCTGTCGACGTCCATTTCCGCCGGTCGTCAGCTGCCCGAAGCGATACGATGGGCGGCCGTGCAGGCGGGGGAAACGGCGGGTCCTGCATCGGATATTGCATCGGAGCTTTTTCGGATTGTATCGCTGTACGACGAAGCGCATACAGAAATCGAGACGTTGCTTCAGGGTTTCGCCCGGCGCAGCGGTCTGGAAGAAATCCGCCAGTTCGCTGATGTGTGCGACATCTGCCGAAAAACGGGTGCTGATCTGGAAAAAGTCGCCCTGACCGGTGCCGAGTTGATCCTCGACCGCATCCATTTTCGACGTGAAGTCCGGATGTTGACTGCTCAAAAAAAGCTGGACACGATGCTGCTGGTGGCGTTGCCGTTGTTTATCCTGTTGTTTCTAAATGCATGCGCACCGGCCTACCTGGCCGCCCTGTACCGGGGCGCGGCCGGCCGGCTGATCATGACGGTCTGCCTGCTGACGGTCTTTGGCGCGCTGACACTGAGTCTCCGCATGATCGAGGTGACGATGTGAGGTTGATAGATTTAATTGCGACAATCGGACAACGGTTCAATGCCGCACGGATCAGGGCACGGATGAATGACAGCCCCCTGCGTGGAGCGTTATCGCTTTCCAACCGCGCCTGCGCCCGGCTTCAGAGCGCGTTGTTTTCTGCGCAGATCGACAAGCTGAATCGTCAGTCGTGGCTTTTACCGGCTGGGCAGGATATGAGCGAGCGTATGGCCGCCGTCAGCGCTTCCGTCGGTGACAGGGTCAGGCTGTGTCTCATCGGAGGAACGGCAGCAGCTGTTCTGCTCGCACTTGCCAGCCTTGCCTTTCGATCTTCACCTGCGTCGCTTGTGCGTCCGGCGCCCGGAGAGTCGCCTGCTGTTGTCGACCTGCGGGTTGAGGCGAGCTACAAGGATTATAAAGTGCGAAGGCCGGTCACTCTCCGTATTCAGCCAAAAGCGATGACGAAGAGCGAGGAAGCCGCCCGCATCCGCTCGGTTGCCGCCGGACTTCCCCGGGCTATGCTTGGAGAAAACACATCGCTGGATCAAATCAGAAGCGATCTGGTTCTCGCGACGTTCGACAGCGAAAGCGGCGTGCATCTTTCGTGGGAGAGCAGCGAGCCGTCGCGCATTGCGGAAGACGGCAGCGTCAATGTGATCGGTGTTGCTTCAGGAGAAGCCGTATCGCTTACGGCAACGCTTCGGCTGGGGGAGACCGAAGCCGACCACACCTATACGGTAACCGTCGTTTCAGGGCAGTCCGGGGATTACGACCGAAGTCTGCGGCGCACGCTGGACATACTGCAGGCGGCGCTGAACGACTCATCGGACGGCGAGCGGCTCGTGCTGCCGGAAGGGACGGATCGCGGTGTAGTTCTGAAGTGGGGGCGTCAGACTCAGGCGATCTGGGCGCTGCCGATACTTCTATGTCTCCTCTTCTCGTCTTTTTTATACCTGTCACGCTACGACCGACTCCAACAGGAAATGAATCGCAGAAAGAAAGACATAGAGTGGGAGTTGCCGAATCTGTTTCTGCAGTTGACGCTGCTCCTCAACGCCGGCCTGGTCGTAACGTCTGCGTTCGATGTCATTCTAACGGCCAATGAAAGCCGGTCGCATGCGCTGTACGAGTTGCTGGCCGACGTCCGGCTGCATTGCCTTCGGACGAACGAGTCGTTTGTGCAGGCGTTTTATCGATTTGCCCGGACGACCGGAAACCGGGACCTTCTCCGGATGGCGGCGCTGATTGTCGACCACGCGGCCAGGGGCAGCGAGCTGGCCGAAAAGCTCGAACGGGAGAGGACACATCTGTGGGAAGGGCGGATGCAGATGGCGCGCGGGAGGGCAAGAGAAGTGGAAACCAAGCTGTGCTTCCCTTTGATGATGCTGCTTGGCGTGCTCGTCGTCATCGCCGTATCGCCCGCATTGCTGGAAATGTAGAGGTTCGCAGGGAAAATGCGGCAATCAGAAAGGATGAAAAATGAAACTCGCAAGCGTAAACAACAAGCAGGGCATGGAAATGGTGCAGGTCGCCATTTTGATTGCGATCGCCATCGCGCTCGGACTGGTGTTCAAGTCTCAAATCGGCGCGTTCGTCAACAAGGTGTTCGGAGATTTGCTGGGAAGCAGTTTCTGATGAGCCGCTCGGACCGCCTGAAGTATTCGAATTGTTTACAAACAAGGAGAGGGAGCGCAACGGTCGAAGCGGCGCTCCTGTACCCGCTGGTGATACTCATCCTGGCCTTTATGATCCGCCAGTCGCTGTCGCTGTACGACGGCATCGTGTGCACGAGTATCCGCCACGCTGAAGAAATCCAGTGTGACCAGGGCTCACCGCTTGCCGATCCCTGGTCGCTCCTCCGCGCCGGGCATTTATACGGAGGTGAGAAGGATCAGTGAAGGGCCGAAGACAGACATGGAAGGTGATGACCTCAGTTAACGGGAGTTCGACCAAGCAAAGCAGGCTGCACAAGGGTAAAGCGGGATTTACTTCGCTGTATATCCTGATGATTCTCTCGTCACTTTTATTCCTGATGCTGGCCGTTATCGAAGGAGCTTCGGGATATGCGCTTCGAAGCCATGCGGAAAGCGCCTGCACGCTCGCCGGCGAATCCGTGCTTTCGGAATTCAACAAAGAACTGTGGGAGCGCTACGGCATATTCGCTCTGAGCGCGCACAACGAACGGCTTACGCGACTGGCCACATACTACATTTCGGAAAACATGGACGCCGGAGGGCAGGCGCTTCTGAAGATAGAGCGCCTCGATTGTTCTGCGGATACCCAGAACTATCCTGCGCTCGATGCAGAGCGGTTTGCACAGCAGGTCCGGCACACGGCATCGCATCTGATCGCGGGCGAAGTGCTGAACGGAATGACGAACCTTCTGCCCTTCGAGCACCTGAGCGATACACTCCTCTGGTTTGACGAGATAAAAGCCGGTATGGACGGAGAGATCCGGCGGGCGGAAGAGGCGCTCGAGCCTCCGGGCTCCACGGAACCCGATGCGGATGGCGGGTCGGCTTCCTCGGGAGAGAATCAGCAAGACCGTCGAAAGGTCCGAACGCTGCTGAAGAGATACCGGGAATCTCAAAGTCCCGGAGAAGAGTCGGCGCAGTGGGGAAAGTCGATCGAACCGGGTCTTGCTTCCCGCGTGCTTCCTTCATCCCTTCTGGAAATTCCCTCCCGGATGACGGCGCTGTCGCGCATCGCCGCTCCCAAGGCAGAAGACGCGGCCGAGGTCGAGTACATCGTCCGGATGTGTTCGCACGCGACGAATATCGCTTCGCACAGCGCGCTGGACCTCGAGGTGGAGTATATATTGTTTGGATCTGCAGGTGATTCTGAAAACGCGACGCTGATGCGCAGCAATCTCTTTGCGCTTCGAAGCGCGCTCAACCTGAGCCACATCTACGGCGACAGCGTCAAAAAATCGGAAGTGGCTGCGATGGCGGCAGTTGTGTCGGCTTTTATTCCGATGCCGCTTGCAGAATTCCTGATCGCTTGCATCTGGTCCGGTCTGGAAGCCGCATGCGATGTCGACGCGCTGTTTTCCGGTCAGACGGTCCCCTTCGTCAAGGGGCACGGGGACTGGCGCACGGGGCTGGATGGCTCCACGCTGCATTGGGATTCACAACCTGCGGATGATTCGGCTGCCGGGAAGTTCGGGAAGTACCCTGATTACCTGAGAGTTTTTCTGTGGATGCAGCCGTCGACGTCCAGGAGAGTCCGGCTCATGGATGTGATGCAGTTGAACGTCGCGTCTGTGTCCGGTGAGACATTTCGCTTTGTCGACTACGCCTACGGGTTCGACCTGCAGGCGGAATTTGAAAAGAAGATCCGGCTGCCGGGCTATGCGCTGTCGGGTCTTCGCAAAGGAACGGTGAAGCAGACCTATGCGTATCGCTGATAAAAGGGGATCGCTGCTCGTCGACGCTGCGTGCTGCATGCCGCTTTTTATCATAGCGGCCGTGCTCTTGCTCTGCCTGATCATCCAGTGCGGCATCGAGGAGACGTCGGCGCACGTGCTCGCCCAGAGCGCGCGCACGTCCGTGCGGGCCGCCGCGCCGGCCGACGATGTGGATCGGGATGCCGTACTTAAAAGCGCGTTTTGGATGTCGTTTGAACACAGGCTCCGTCAGGAACAGGAACGAGGCCGTCCGGATGCGTCGCTTGTGCGGATTTCGTGCGGCGAATGCGTCGACCTGCCAGGTGCAGATCTTCGGATCGACAACCTCGTCCGGGCACATGCGCGCGTTCGCAATGCGCTGCCGGAGCACGCGTGGACGCTCCGCGAGACGGTTGCGTACAAACAGGCCCTGTTCCGGCCGTTTGTCGGCGAATCTCTGCAGGACGATTCGGAAGACCGGACGCTGGTCTACGTCTTTCCCAAACGCGGGATCCGGTATCACATTCGCTCCTGTTCGACGCTTCAGGAAGGCGAGATATCCGTCGTGCTCAATGCGCGCATCCGCCGGAGCTACGCTCCCTGTAAGCTGTGCAAGCCCGCATCGCTGCCGGACGGCGCACAGATTCATCTGTTTTCTGAAGCGAGCCGGGTATATCACCGTGTCGATTGCCCCACCGTTAAAAAAAGCTATGTGCAGATGCAAAGAAGCGAAGCCGTTTCCCAGGGCTACACGCCGTGCATGCTGTGCGGAGGAGGTCACCGATGATTAAAATCCGCTATCCGGTGGACGGATCCATCGTCCCGACATACCAGATCGAGCTGCTGGGCGCCGCCTGCTGTCCGTACCTGATCGCAGCAAGCGTGTATACCGCAGAAGGATATTTCGATATTCGCCCGGATGCGAGCGGCCTGTTCCATCCGAAAATCTATCTGCTCTCCGGACTTTTTAAAAAGCAAACGCAGCGCTTGTCTCAGGGATTGTTTCCCGAAGTGCTCGCATGGTTGCGCCTCGCAGCCGAAGCGGTGGACGGACTCACCGATTACCTCGTCGGTGCAGCGGAGGTATCGTACCGGTTTGAGGACTTGTACATAGATACCGTAACCGGGTGTGCACGGCTGCTTCCCGCACCTTCCGGTACGACGCTTCTGGAAGGTCTGTGCAGCCTCTGCGAGGATATCCATGCAATCCGTCCGGAGTGTCACGCCGATCTGGCGGCCCAAAGGCTCCGCGACGAGCATGCCAAAAGGCTGCTCGACAACCGGAGCCTCCTGAGGCTGCTGTCGCTGTGGGAGTGCGAGTGGAACAGCGGAGCTGCGGGTGTTGGAGAGATCGCTTCGGCGGACGATTGAGATTTGCAGTCATTTCCGTTATAATCACCTGTATGAACCCACTTTCCACAAGGATGAGGCCGCAGACGCTCGACGAATTCGTCGGGCAGCGACATTTTCTCTACGAAGGCTCACTCCTCTACAATTCCATACAGAACCGTTCGTTCGAATCGGCCATCTTTTTCGGACCGTCCGGTACGGGTAAAACGACGCTTGCCAGAATCATCGTCGCCGGCATGGGTGCGGAGTTTCACGAGCTGAATGCATCCACATGCGGCATCAAGGAGCTGAAGGACGTGCTGGAAGCGGCGAAGGTCAAATTCTTCGGGCTGCAGAAAGAGGTCGTTTACCTTTACGTGGACGAATTTCATCGCTGGAACAAGCTTCAGCAGGACTCGCTGCTGCAGGCGCTCGAAGAAGGGGTCGTCCGATTCATCGGCAGCACGACGGAGAATCCGTACTTTGCCGTCAACAACGCTATTTTGAGCCGCGTCCGCGCCATCTACGAGTTTAAGCCGCTGGAAAGCGACGATATCGTGCGCATCATGGAAAACGCGCTCGCCGACCGCGACCGCGGGCTGGGTGCAAAGGAGCTCCGGGCGGATCGCGACGCTCTTTTGATGCTTGCCGAACGCAGCGGCGGGGATGCGAGGATTGCGCTCGACACGCTGGGCTTTATCGCGGATAACATGACGAGTGCACGCATCACGCTTCAGCACGCAGGTGAGGCGATGCAGCGTCAGACGGCATTTTACGACCGGAGCGAAGATAAATATAACCTTCTGTCTGCGCTGCAGAAGTCCATCCGCGGAAGCGACCCGGACGCAGCCATCCACTACCTGGCGAGACTCATCCAGGCCGATGCCGACATTCTGATGATCGGACGCCGTCTGATGGTCTGTGCAGCCGAAGACGTCGGCATGGCGTATCCTCAAGCGGTTTCCATCGCAACGTCCTGCGTGCAGGCCGCGCAGATGACAGGCTTTCCCGAAGCGCGCATTATGCTTGCCGAAGCCGTCATCCTGCTCGCCGCCAGTCCGAAGTCAAATTCAGCAATCGCATCGATCGACGGCGCGCTGGCGGATCTGCGGACTAAAAAGATCGACGATGTTCCGGCACACTTAAAAGACGCTCATTATTCCGGTGCGGAAAAACTGGGTCGGGGAAGAGGATACATCAATCCTCACGCACACGGAGGCTACATCGATCAGCAGTATCTGCCGGACAGCCTGGCCCGCGACGGAACGACCTACTATCGGCCGACGGATAACGGCCGGGAGGCGCTGTTTAAGAAATTCCTGAAGGAGTTGAAAGAATGAGAACGATTACGCTGGCGGAGCATGCAGGATTCTGTTTCGGCGTCGGACAGGCGGTGCAGGCCGCCTGTGCCGCCCTGCAGGAAGCGGTACAGGACGGAGAGACGCTGTACTGCCTCGGACCGCTGATTCACAATAAAGAAGCCGCCCGGGATTTTGCCGAAAAAGGTCTGGTCACCGTCGATGCGCTCGACGAGGTGCCCGACGGTGCACGGGTGCTGATCCGGGCACACGGAGAACCGCCGGAGACGTTTGAAGAAGGAGCGAGGCGCAGCCTCGCGCTCATCGATGCGACCTGCCCGTTTGTCAACAAGATTCACGACCTGGCTCAACAGGCCGCGCAAGCCGACCGGTGGGTCGTCATCATCGGTGATCCGGCGCACCCCGAAGTTGCAGGGATCACCGGCTGGGCCGGGCCGTCTTCAACCGTCGTGGAGGATGCCGCAGGGGTAGAGGCTGTCCGCAGCACGCTGGAGGGCAAGCCGCTGACGATTGTAGCTCAGACGACGATCACGGCGGAAAAGTTTTCGGAGTGTGCAGATCGGCTTCGGGAAATTTCGAAGGATGTCATCGTCTGCGATACGATCTGCCAGGCGACCAAGCAGCGCCAGAACAGCGCACGCAAGCTGGCGGAAGTTTCGGATGCAATGGTCGTCGTCGGAGATCGGAGCAGCTCAAATTCACAAAAACTGGTCGAGATCTGCAAAAATGTGTGCCAAACCGTCTATTTTGTCGAGAATATAGGCGATTTGCCGTTGCAAGAGCTCCAAAAGTGTTGTAAAATAGGCGTTGCGGCAAGTGCATCAGCACCTGAACGCATCATTAAGGAGGTCATTGCGACTATGAGTGAAGATTTCACCAAAGAAGTACAAACAGAAGAAATGGAACAAACAGAAGAATTGAGCGGGATGGCGTCTTTCATGGACGAAATCGAGAAATCGCTTCGTCTGCCCACGAGAGGCGAAGTGGTTACAGGCGAGGTGGTTCAGGTCACGGACGATTACATCGTGATTAACCTCGGCTGCAAAAAGGACGGAGTCCTGCCCAAGAGCGAAATGGTGCTCGAAGATGAACGCGGTCTCCCGGAGCTGTTCCAGGAAGGCGACGAGGTTCAGGCCAAGGTCATTAAGAGCGACGATGGAGATGGCAATATCCTGCTCTCCAAGAAAAAGCTTCAATCCGGCATCCACTGGGAAGAGATTACGACAGCCCTCGACAGCAGAGAAGTCGTAAGCGCTACGGTCGTCAAGGAAGTCAAGGGAGGCGTCATCGCGACGTACAAAGAAGTGTCCGGCTTCATCCCCATGTCTCAGCTGGCGGATCACTACGTCGAAAACGCAGCGGAATTTGTCGGAAAGACACTGCCCGTCAAGGTAACGCGCGTCGACCAGCGCAGAAACAAGGCGGTATTCTCGCACAAAGCGTTCCTGCAGGAAGAGAAACAAAAGAAAATTGCCGAAATCTGGCAGACGCTGAACGTCGGCGACGTCGTCGAAGGCAAAGTGATGCGCTTTACCGATTACGGTGCTTTTGTAGACATCGGCGGGTTGGATGGACTGCTCCACATTTCGGAAATCTCCTGGGGTAAGCTCAGGCATCCGCAGGAAGCTCTTTCCATCGGAGAGACGATCAACGTCAAAATCCTGTCTATGAACGAGGAAAAAGGGAAGATTTCCCTGGGACTCAAGCAGAATACGCCGGAGCCCTGGTCGGTCATCGACGAGAACTATTCCGAGGGTCAGGTCATCGAAGGCAAAGTCGTACAGCTCAAGGAATACGGCGCATTTGTCGAACTCGAACCCGGTCTGGATGGACTCGTGCACATTTCGGAAGTCGCGCACAAGCGCGTCAACAAAATTTCCGACGAACTGAGCGTCGGTCAGGTTGTAAACACGAAGGTGCTGGATATCGACAAAGAGCGGCGCAGGATTTCGCTGAGCATCAAGGAGACGCTGGATCCGAACGCACCCGAAATCGAAGAGGTCGAGGAAGTTCCGGAAGACGTAGAAGCGGTTGACGAAGTTCCTGTCGAAGCGGTCGAAGAAGCTCCCGTAGAAGAGGCTCCCGTCGAAGAAGCCGGGGAAGCCGAAGCGGTCGAAGAAACTCCTGCAGACGAAGCTCCCGTCGAGGAAGTTGAAGAAGCCGAAGCGGTCGAAGAAACTCCTGCAGAAGAAGTTGAAGCGGTCGAAGACGCCGAAGGCGAAGACGAAGCGTCCGGAGACGTGCCCAACCTTAAGAAGTTCAAAAAGTCCGAACTGACTGCTTTTGCAGAAGAAAAGGACATCGAGCTTCCGTCGAAAGCGACGAACGCGGAGATGATCGAGATCATCGAGCAGGCGCTGGGGCAGACCGGAGATGAAGAATAACATCGTACTGATCGGGATGCCCGGCAGTGGAAAGACGACGGTAGGGCGAGAATTGTCGCTCCGAACCGGCATGCCTCAGGCAGACGGAGATCACATCATCGAAGATGCCGAAGGCAGAAAGCTACAGGATATTCTGGACACCGAGGGGACCGATTACTTTAAGGTCCTGGAGGGAAAAGTCCTGGCCAGCCTTGCGTATCAAAAGCATGTGATTTCGCCCGGCGGAAGTGCGGTTTACTATCCCGAGGCCATGGTACACCTCTCGAACATCGGAGACATCGTGTACCTGAACGTCGAGTTTCCCGAGATCTGCCGCCGCGTTACGAATCTCGAATCCAGAGGGATCGTGTTTAAACCCGGTCAGACGTTTGAAGACTTGTACAACGAGCGCACGCCGCTGTACGAAAAATATGCGGAAGTCAATCTGGATACGAAAGGGATGACAGCTGCCGAGACGGCAGAAGAGATTTTGAGGATTCTTGGATATCGCTGACGAACCTTAATGAAACGAATCATAATTGCCCCGGTGCTTGTGTGCCGGGGCAGTTTTATTTAAGAAGGACGACGGTTACGCCGGGGTTCTGATCGATTTCGCGTTCGTACTGTTTCAGCTGGCTGCAGTAACCGGTGTATTCTTTGCGGCAGCTGTGCCAGTCCTCGCCGCCGCAATATCCGTACACCAGGCCGGACAGGCTTCGCTCTCCGAGCTTTTTTCTGACGCCGGTGCGGATGCCTCCTCCGGTACCTGAGGAGCCCCAGCCGTGTATGAACACCAGCGCACGGTAGCCCTGTCTCTTATACGTACCGAGCTTCCCGACCATGTCGCGCACGGCGGCATCGACGGTGGGTAAGCCTTTTTCCAGATTGACAGAACAGACTTTGCGCATGCGCCGCTCCTCGTTAGTAGGGCGCTGTAAAATAGCCCGGAGAGATACCCTTTTTATATACGGCTTCGAATACGTTCCACACAGCGTCCTCGCCCTGCGTATACTGCCAGCAGGCGGATCCCGCCAGGTTATACTTATAGATGAGTGCCAATCTGCCTGCGACAGAGCGTGCATCCTCGAGCCAGATTTTATCCGTGTGACTGCCGGCCGGCTGCTGGGTATCGTTGGGGTATTCGGCATAGTACTGGCCGATCGACGGCAGCCATTCGGGCACGAGGCCGTTGCTTTCGATGACGCTTCTGGCCCCGCTCATGGTCAGCGCACGGTT